>ERZ791574.272-NODE-272-length-47926-cov-3.534019_pt1 | contig 47926 bp, 28 predicted proteins | sample MGYA00433098_ERZ791574 | MGnify/ENA primary metagenome ERZ791574 (study PRJEB30046, sample SAMN00791933) | human gut metagenome | study: EMG produced TPA metagenomics assembly of the A metagenome-wide association study of gut microbiota in type 2... | reverse complement strand
CGGTTGATGGAAAGGATCTGCCCCCTCTCCTTCTCCGTCAGTCCCAGAAGTTTCTGGATATGTTCGAACTTGTTCATATATTTACGCTGGTCAAGCAGTATCTTGCAGTCCGAGTTGTTGATGATCGCCTCCTTGACAATATCCGAGGAGATGATGTCGTCCACCTCCTGCGTCACTACCACGGCCTCACCGAAATACTTTCTGACGGTTTTAAAGAGATACTTGATGTATTCACTCATGTTGGCGGACATCAGGGCTTTCCAACATTCCTCAATCAATATCATCTTGCGGATTCCCCTGAGCTTTCTCATCTTGGATATAAAGGTTTCCATGATAATAAGCGTAACCACCGGAAGCAGGACCTTGTTGGAGGAGATGTTGTCCAGTTCAAAGACTATGAACCGTTTGTTCGTCAGGTCCAGTTCCTTGTCGGAGTTCAGCAGGAAGTCATAGTCCCCGCCCCTGTAAAACGGTTCCAGCACATTCAGAAAGCCGTCAATATCGAAGTCCTTTTCACGCACCTTCTTTTGCTCGATCATATGGCGGTAGTCATCACGGACAAACTCATAGAAGCCGTTAAAATCCGGCCTGGACGCCCTGTCATCCGTAATCCGGCGGATATAGGCATTCACCGCACCCGACAGGGCCACCTCCTCCGAACGTTTCGGGGCTTCGTCCTCCCGTTTCCACAAAGTCAGAATCAGCGTCTTGATACTCTCACGTTTTTCAACGTCAAACTGTCCGGAATCCGTATAAAAAGGATTAAAAGCTATCGGATTATCCTCCTCATACGTTATATAGATGCCGTCCTCACCGTGCGTACGGTCATGGATCATACGGCACAGTCCCTGGTAACTGTTGCCCGTGTCCACCAGCAGGATATGCGTGCCCTGTTCATAATATTGTCTGACCAGGTGGTTGGTAAAAAAGGATTTGCCGCTACCGCTGGGACCGAGAACAAACTTGTTGCGGTTCGTGATGATACCGCGTTTCATCGGCAGGTCGCTGATGTCAACATGCAGGGGGATGCCGTTCCGGCGGTCAGCCATACGGATGCCGAACGGGCTGGGAGAACTCCGGTAATTGGTTTCAGCCGTAAAGAGACAGACGGCCTGTTCCAGAAAAGTGTAGAACGACTCCTCTGCCGGAAAATCACCCGCATTGCCGGGAATGCCAGCCCAGTAGAGCACCGGGGCATCCACCGTATTGTGCCTCGGCGTGCATTCCATCATGGCAAGCTGGCTGCCGGTATCGTTCTTCACACGTCTGAGTTCCTCCCTGTCTTCAGCCCACGCCGTCACGTTGCAATGGCAGCGGACGGGCAATACGCCCTTCGTATGGGCTTCATCCAGATACATCTCCGTCCACTCCCGGTTTACCGCATTACTCCGGCTGTACTTCGAGAGGGAGAGCATGTTGCGCGAAGTTTTTTCCATTGTACGGAGAATCTCCTGCGCGTCGTCTATAAACACATACTGCGAATAGATATGGTTACAAGGAAGCAACAGGCCGACGGGAGCGGCGAACGAGAGGCGGCAGTCACTGCGGTCGGTGGACATACGCTCATAACGCATATCGGTGGACACCCTGCCGGGAAGGTCCTCCGTATCAGATAGGGTATGCACACACAGCCGCTTGTCACCCACACGCATGCCGCCGGGATTAAGACAGATGTCCTGAAGCACGGCGGTTTCATCCTCCAGCGACAGGGAGAAATATTTCTCCACCAGTCCGGGACGTCCCTCAGTGCCGGTAATCTCGTCCGCCTCCAGCCTGCGCAGGCTGACATGGCCGGAATCGTTCATGATACGCTCGAACTGTTCCACAGCTTCCAGAAACCGGGCCGCCGTGTCCTTGTCAACCATCTCCTTGGGCAGAAGGGAACCGCGGCAGAGGCTGTTGAAGTCACTCCTCTGCCGGCTGCGCTCACGCGTGGTCTTCGTCAGATACAGGTAGCATTTGTGGTTCAGGTACGGGCGCTCGTTGAAATGGCGCTCATAGCTTTTCGACAGGAAGCTCTGTTCACCGTCCCGGAAATCAGGACGGTAGATCTCCTTCGTGAACCAGTCCTGCTTGCAGACAACCGAAAAATCCGGCAGCACTTTGACAGCCTTTACCCAGGACGAGTGGACAGCCTCGTATTCGGCCGCAGTCATAGTAAACAGTTCGGGAAGTTCCACCTCAAAGGCCACGGTCAGGTCGGCGTCCTTGCTGACAATGCAGCCGTTTTCCACAGACAGCAGGGGGAACTTACGTTCAAGCGTTTCAGCTTTCAATACATTTCTCATTTCTTTCTTCTTTTGGTCAGTAATCGGAATAATCTCCTGCGGTGGATCAGATAACGAGGATGGCGTTTCCCCGACAGCAGCTTCATAAGGCCGTGTTCACCATACCGGGCATTCAGGCGGAAGGTCAGCCAGACCAGCAGCGAACCGGACAGGAGTCCGAAAGGAATGCATATCCACTGGTTCACACCGGCTATATAAAGGATGACCACCACAAGCAGCACCGCGACAAGCCCGCCCGCAAAAATAAAAAGGTACTGTGATTTCAGGCCCTTGAACTCCAAAGGATTACCCGCGCCTTTATTTATCTCGTATTCCATAGCCTTTAGAGGAAGAAGGAACGCAGGATAGTGGCGGCCACAATCAAAAATATACAGGCGAAAAACCAGCTGGCTGCCGTCTTGCTGGTATCGGGATCACCGCTTGAAAACTTGCTGTAGGTCTTGATACCCCCGACCAGTCCAAGCACCGCGCCGATGGCATAGCACAGTTTGGTTGCCGGATCGAAATACGAGGTCAGCATGCTCGTGGCTTCGTTAATGCCCGCAAGCCCCTGCCCCTGCGCAAAAGAGCCGGCTGCGAAAAACGCGAAAAGCACTGAAAAAAGGATTCTCTTTCTCATTGTAGAATCGTTTAAGGTGAGACATAAAATTGAATTCGAACGCAAATATAGGAGGGGACAAAAGACCATGATACAAACATTTCATCAGGTGGCAGCAAATGTCAGCAGATGTCATATCTTGCAAAGCACAGACGTCTTTCAGCCCGGTTGAAAGAGAAACAAGTCTGTTAATATCTGCCAGAAAACCATATTGATAAAAGCAATTTAATTCCAGAGCTTGTCAGTTCTCCATTAACAGCATCAAAGCTTATAAGAAGTTCTTTCTTAAACGTAAAACAAAAAGACGTTTACAACAGCCGGTTTTCCATCAAAAGAACAGAAGCGAAGAAATGCCAATGAAACATAATGAAGAAAGGACAATTCCATGTTTTCCGGAATATTATTGCTATCTTCGTGGCAAATAAACTGACAGGACAATGGAAACAGTTCAATATGATTACAAACAGATTCTGCAGCGCATCGTTGCAGAAATCAAAAGTTCAAGAATCCAGGTTGCACGCAAGATAACCAGTGCAACAATGGAATTATATTGGAACATCGGCAAGGAACTGTCCGCACAACATTTGAGCAAAGGATACGGAGCACAGGTAGTGGAAATGCTTGCTTCTGATTTGCAGAAAGAATTTCCCGGAACTACGGGCTTTTCTTCGAGGAACCTCTGGGAAATGAAACGGTTTTATGAACGATATTGCGGGGAAAGCCGGAAACTGCAACAGAGCGTTGCAGTTTTACCTTGGGGACACAACCTGTTGTTAATGAGCAAGTGCAAGAACCCGGAAGAAATATACTTTTACGCGACAAGGAGCACGGAACTGGGCTGGACAAGGGATGTGCTGCTGAATTATATCAAAGCGGACGCTTTCTCAACAAGGGAGGAACAACCCAAATTGCATAATTTCAAGGAAACCCTGCCGGAATGTTTACAGGAACAGGCGGAAGAAATGTTGAAAAGCAGGTATAATCTGGAATTCCTGGGAATCACAAAACCTATACTGGAACTGGAATTGGAAAGAAGGCTCGTGGACAAGATAAAAACATTCCTGCTCGAAATGGGAAAGGGGTTCAGCTTTATCGGAAACCAGTACCGCCTAGTACTGGAGGATAAGGAATATTTTGTGGATATGCTCTTTTTCAACCGCTGTACCCGGTCCCTGATAGCGCTGGAATTAAAAATAGGTTCATTCCAACCTGAATATGTGGGGAAAATGAACTTTTACCTGAACCTGTTGGACAGACAGGTAAAGATGCCGGACGAGAACCCGTCCATCGGTATTATATTGTGTGCGGACAGGAACAATGTGGAAGTGGAAGTGGCCTTGCAAGGCTCAACGGCTCCGATCGGAGTTTCCGAATACAGTTACCTGATTCCACAAAAACAGATCAAAGAGTTAATCAACAACGAATTGTCCGGAAATAAGGAATAGAAGAAAACAGCCGTAAGGAAAATAAAAACGCATCCCGGCATTTGTTCCGGGATGCGTTTTTGGTATACCCGAAAGGTCACAGATATTGCTTCCAACCGTCCGATACAGGTACGACAGATTTTGTTTTCCGCACGGACAGAGGGTTCCCGTTCCCGTCCAGATATTTTCCCATCAGACTGTCAATGACATTCTTATTCTCGACCTGGGAAGAAAAAATCTCAAACAGGTCTGTTTCCCGGATGGTGTGCAGAGTAAGGGCCGCACGGAGAGATTTCTCCTCATCCTTGTCCGCATCATTCAGTTTAAACAATACGTTGCCAGCATTGTCAAGATCATCAGGCGTTACGACCCGTGAAACGGCATCCACTGCCGGATACGTTCCGTCCAGTTCTTCCTGTTCCTCTTTCAGCATTCTCATCTCCTCCAACGGTAATTTACATTCCACTTCTTCCTCAGCGACATCTTCCTCCTCACCTATAAAATCCGCAGCCGTTTCCAACGGCTGGCTCATATAGGGGGCAACGCTCTTTCCTGCATCCTCATCCAGATAGACAAAACAGGTGCTGCCCATAATGCCGGATTCGCCGCCCGGTTCCGACAAGACATTTTCCAGCTCTTTCTCTTTTACGGGAGGTAACTTCGTATACAGCAGGTCACAAATTTCACGTATCTTCTTTTTCTGCCCACATACCTTATATAATATATAACAGGCACAGGCAAGACGTATCGACAAATAAACTATAGTTCCCATTCCACCGGTTTTTGGGTCGCTTCCCGATTATACATTCCGTTAATTATATCCTGATACCTTTTCAGATGGTCCGACAGTACACTGTTCACAAATGTGGGGACAGACATTTCCGGTGCAATGACCGGAAGCACCCTGGCCAGGACCTTATACAGTGAATCATGTATATAAGTCTGTCTTCTGGCTCCAGTCAGTTTCTGTTGCAGGAATTGTTCCCGGTAATCATCAAAGCCGTATGCCCGCGGTGTTTTCTTCCCCGCGAACGGTTTCTTCTCAATGGAGACATCAGGTTTCTTTTCTTTTTCTTCCGACACTCCGGAGGCACCGGCATCTTCTTCCGGCCGTTCATCCTGTTTCCTTATCTTTTCCAAGGCCGTTGTATCTCCGGCTACCATACGCTTGAGCGCGTCCTCGTCCACATTATAGACGGATCTGTTCTTGTTTGCCATAGTCATGTCCGGTTAAAGTCCGAGTATGGTTTCCATTTCAGCGGCAAGCAGATCGAGGTTGCTTCCTTTCAGAGCGGCGGCGGAAGGCGGAAACAGGGTGCTGCGGAATATCTGCCCGTTCAAACCGACATCCTTTTTATAACGCTCCGCAGCCGGAAGGACCGTATTCAATACAGGTAATCCCAAAGAACGGATGATTTCCATATAAGCGTCATACAAGTCCCTGGAGACGCGCTTGTCCATTTTATTCCAGAACATATGGATATCACGCAAGGGGACTCCCTTGTGATGAAGCAGATATTCCCGGATGGACAGGACAAATGACATGCTGCTCTGCATGACCATCCTCTCCTGGGTGATCGGGGTAAAAACATAGTCCATATTGATGATGGACTGGAAAACGCCTGTGGTATTGACCGTTCCGGGAAGGTCCAAAAGGACAAGGTCATATTCGGTATCGGAACGGTCTATAAAACCATAGGCAGTTTCCTTGGCTTGTTCGGGCGTGGAAGCCAGGATATTGTAGGCCTTTCTGCCCGTATCCCCGAACTGCTCCACCAGCAAACTTTGCAGACGAGGGGTCTTTTCCACATTTTTTATGTCCCATTCACGCATAGTCATCATGCTGTGCTGGGGGTAGTCACAATCTACCACAAGCACGTTCTTTGCCTTATGGTAATGGAAATAGCTGGCAAGCAACACGGTTAACGTTGATTTACCGACTCCGCCCTTCTGATTGCTGAGGGCTACAAATAAAGGTTCCTTCTTCATAACTTCATGAAATTAAGGGTTAATGACTTATTTTCTTTTCGCCTGTATCCTTACATCAAGTGACGCCGCACAATACTGTACAGCAGCATGAATACGGCTATGTATCACTGTTTCCATACATGGGCGGTATCGCATCCAACCGGGGTACACAGTACCGTCCCGTCACAGTCTGCACCACATCAATACGACTTCTCTTGTGCCGGACCGATACGATACATGCAGCCTTGCGTCACGCTAAAAACGGAATGTACCTTTGATGCCAAACGTCAATATTCGTTATGCACGACTGTATCTATACAAAAGCTGCCTCATGGCATCGATACGCCTACGTATCATTGCAACGGAACGGTGCCGTATCCATACATGACCAACGTCACATTCAACCGGAATACACAGTATTGTCCCACTACCATAGGCACCGTATTGATAAAGCATTTTTTATACCGTACCGTTCCATCCCTTACTGCATTGCGTCACGCCAAAAGTAGAACGGATTTTTGATACAATAACTAAAATCCGCTTCACCTGACATGACATGTCATCAGATGTCATCACTTGTCACATAAACTTCTATTTCACAATCACTTAATCCGTCATAACTTTGCAAAGTCGGAATAAGACTATGGAGGAAACCATGCTTCATCGGACTACAGCACGCCGTGAACGTCGCGCAGCAATCCGACGAAGGAGGATTCTATGTTCAAACGAACATAGCAAGTTGTGTTTTCGTCCGACAGGAAGTGTCCTGTCCGACGAAAACCGCTTGCCCGACCTGACAGTCGGGGAATTTCCTCCAAAGTCGGAAATTCCGGAAGAGAAAAAAGGACGGACCATAATTATGCAAAGAGTATGAAGGAAGAATCGAGAACAAAAACGGGCAGAAAGCCCAAAAGCGATCCGGCGGACTACAAATACAGCTTCCGCCTGAATGCCGGAGAGAACATGCGGTTTGAAAAATTGGTTACCGAATCAGAGGCAAAAGACAAAACACGTTTCATCAAAAAAGCCATCTTCGGTGGCACAATCAAAGTGGTTAAAATCGACAAGGCGACAATGGATTACTACATCCGCCTTACGGAATTTCACAAACAATTCCAGGCTGTCGGTAACAACTACAATCAGGTCGTCCGTGCCATCAGGAGCAATTTCGGGGAGAAACGTGCGATGTCGCTACTTTACAAACTGGAGAAAATGACACTTGAGCTGATGCTACTGAACAAAAAAGTGATAGCACTAACCGAAGAATACCAAAAGAAATGGTTGCAAAAATAAGTCATGGAGCCAGCCTGTACGGGGCACTGCATTACAACCACGAAAAAGTAGAGAAAGGGACGGCTGAAATACTCTCCGGCAACCGGATGATTTCAGACCGCCCGGGACGACCGGGCGAGGACATGCGCCTTGCCTTGCTCTCCTTTGAGAATTACCTGCTGGCAAACAGGAACACGGAGAAACCTGTCCTGCACATCTCACTCAGTCCGGCACCGGAGGACAAACTTGATGATGGACAGCTGGCAGAACTGGCACAAATGTACATGCAGAAGATGGGATATGGCAACCAGCCCTACATTACCTATAAACACGGTGATACGTACAATACGCATATTCATATCGTAAGTGTATGCGTGGATGAAGAGGGACGGAAAATCAATGATTCTTTCGAGCACCGCCGTTCCATGACCGCCTGTCGGGAATTGGAAACAGACTTCGGATTACGCAATAGTGCGGATATGGAAGAACGGAACCCGAAAGCGGAATTAAAGAAGGTAAATACGTCCGGGGGAGACATACGGCATCAGATAAGCAACACCCTAAAAGCTGTATTAGGAAGTTACCGCTTCCAGACATTCGGGGAATACAGCGCGGTATTGTCTACCTTCAATATTGAAGCCAGGCAGGTACGGGGAGAATTCAAAGGCGAACCTTATACCGGTATTATCTACTCGGCAACCGATGATAGCGGGAAAGTAGTCAGCCCGCCTTTCAAGAGTTCACGCTTCGGCAAACGTTTCGGAAACGAACGCCTGGAAAAGAGGATGCTTTCACACACCAGGGATTTCAAGGATGATAAATGGGCGCCGGCTATTCATGCACAGGTGGTTTATGCCATGCGGCACGCACGTTCGCGTGAAGAACTGACCGGACTATTAAAGAAAGCCAGCATTGATGCAGTATTCCGGGAAAATGAGCAGGGACGTATCTACGGTGTCACGTTCATCGACCATAACAGGCGGGAAGTATTCAACGGCTCGCGCATGGGCAAGGAGTTTTCCGCTAACATTTACAATGAACTTTTCAAATGGTGGGACGGCATACCTGCCACAGAACGTTCCGCACATACCGGTATCGAACTATGGCAGCACCATTCGCACAAGGCAGAACCGGGAAGCGCATTGGAACAGGCGGCAGGCATATTCTCCATGGAAACAAATCCGGTGGATTACGGGGAGGAGGCCCTTGCACGCCGGATGAAGAAAAGGAGAAAAGCGAAACGAAAGTCTCGCGGTATTTAAGGAAAACTGATTATTACCCCCATTTACACATAAGTATTATGCAACAGGAAGACGATTTGAGAGCACTCGCCAAAATAATAGAATTCGGAAGGGCGGTGAGCATTTTTCTTTTGGTGGTACACGTATACGTGTATTGTTATCCGAGCATTGCCAGTTGGAATTTAAATCTGGAAGTGACAGACAAGATAATTATGAACTTCAACAATACAACCGGAATCTTCAATTGCGTCCTATGGAGCAAGCTGGCAGCTACCCTGCTGATGGCCGTCTCGTGTCTGGGAACAAAAGGTGTCAAGGGCGAGAAGATCACCCGGCACAAAATCCATGCAGCACTCTTCGCAGGATGCATCCTTTTCTTTCTCAACTGGTGGATATTGGATTTGACCCTGCACCATGCGGCTGTCACCGCACTTTATGTATTCACATTGGTGTCCGGCTATCTTTGCCTGCTGATGGCAGGATTGTGGATGAGCCGTCTATACAGGCACAACCTGATGGAGGACGTGTTCAATCTCGAAAACGAGTCTTTCCAACAGGAAACACGGTTGATGGAAAATGAATACTCAGTCAACCTGCCGACAAAGTTTCAGTATCAGGGGAGGCTCAATGACGGATGGATAAATGTGGTGAATCCCTTCCGCGCAACCATCGTGCTTGGCACACCCGGTTCGGGAAAATCATACGCAGTGGTAAACAACTACATACGCCAGATGATTTCAAAGGGATACAGTTGTTACATTTACGATTACAAGTTTGACGATTTATCCACAATTGCATATAACACATTGTTAAACAATATGGATAAATACAAGGTTAAGCCCAAATTCTATGTCATTAATTTCGATGACCCGCGTAGATCACATAGATGTAACCCTATCAATCCGGAGTTCATGACGGACATCTCGGATGCATATGAAGCAAGCTACACAATCATGCTAAATTTGAACAAAACGTGGATTGAGAAACAGGGGGATTTCTTCGTGGAATCACCCATCATTCTTCTGGCGGCAATTATCTGGTATTTAAAGATTTACAAAAATGGCATCTATTGTACATTCCCGCATGCGGTGGAACTGCTGAACAAACCGTATTCAGATTTATTTACTATATTAACCTCTTATCCGGAGCTGGAGAACTACCTTTCACCCTTTATGGACGCCTGGAAATCCGGAGCTCAGGATCAGCTCCAGGGGCAGATTGCCAGTGCAAAAATCCCGCTCACCAGAATGATTTCGCCACAACTTTACTGGGTAATGACGGGTAATGATTTTTCCTTAGACATTAACAACCCGAACGAACCGAAACTGCTGTGCGTAGGCAATAATCCCGACCGGCAGAATATCTATTCGGCGGCCCTGGGATTGTACAATTCCCGCATTGTAAAGCTGATTAATAAAAAAGGACAACTGAAAAGTACGGTAATCATTGACGAACTACCGACTATATATTTCAGGGGACTGGACAATCTGATTGCCACGGCACGAAGCAACAAGGTGGCAGTCTGTCTGGGCTTTCAGGATTTCAGCCAGTTAAACCGCGATTATGGTGAAAAAGAATCCAAAGTGGTGCAAAATACTGTGGGCAATATTTTTAGTGGCCAGGTGGTCGGGGAAACCGCCAGGACACTTTCAGAGCGGTTCGGGAAAGTACTCCAGAAGCGGCAGTCCGTATCCATCAATCGGCAGGATGTGTCCACCTCAATCAACACGCAACTCGACTCTCTTATTCCTGCCTCCAAGATAGCCAACCTTTCACAAGGAACATTCGTTGGTGCCGTATCGGACAACTTCGGAGAAAAAATAGAACAGAAGATATTCCACGCCGAAATCATCGTAAACCACGAAAAAGTCAGCAGGGAAGAGAAGAATTACAAAAAAATACCCGTCATCAATGAATTCAGGGACAGGGAGGGAAACGACATCATGACGCAGCAGATCGGGCGGAACTATGACAGGATCAAGGCGGATGCGCAGGCAATCATTAACATGGAAATGGAACGCATTAAAAATGACCCGGAACTCTGCAGACGGCTGGGACTGGAGAATGAAGATGACAAAAAGAAAAAAGTTCTATAATTTCGTCGGTTATATTTATTCTTGGAGCAAAAATATAAAAAAGAACGGTATAAAACATTCTCCAAAAACAGAAAGCTCCAAAAATAAAAACCGTTTCATAAGACTAACGTTATAATCTAGATAGCAAGAGTCCATGCATTCTATCTTTGAATTTACCAGTTTCCTCAAGAAGAAATATAAATCACTAATTAAAACATCGAAATAATACTATAGAACTATCTAATTCCATACTTTTCCAACAACTTATAGAGTGTAGTACGAGTAGTCTTGAGAAGTTCCGCTGCCAATGTCTTATTACCCTTCGCTGTGGCTAATGCTTTAAGAATGCGCTCTCTCTCTTCTTCCCCCTTTAACTTTAACGAATATCCGTTATCAGACGTTCTTTCCATGATTTGATCTAGATTCAACGCAGCGATACCAACTGTACCACTCTCTGTCAACAAAACAGCTCTTTTAACCCGATTCTTAAGTTCACGTACATTACCCGGCCAAGTATATGACAGCATCGCTTTACTAGCTTCTGTATCAAAACCAGAGGCATTCTTTCCCAGTTCCATATTACTCTGTTTCAGAAAAAAAACGGCCAATGGTAAAACATCTTCACGACATTCTGCCAGTGCAGGCATGATAATTTCAAACTCACAGATACGGTGATAAAGATCCTCACGAAAACGTCCTTCTGATATAGCAACTTCTATATTCTCATTCGTAGCAGCAAGGATACGCACATTTGTTACGATATCATTCTTACCGCCTATCTGCCGGTAGCGCTTTTCCTGAAGGACACGTAACAATGAAGATTGAACCTCATAAGGTAGATTACCAATTTCATCCAAAAATAAAGTTCCTCCCTCCGCTTCGTGAAACACTCCGGTTCTGTTATCTATAGCACCCGTAAACGCCCCCTTCACATAACCAAAAAATTCCGAAGGAGACAACTCTTTGGGAATAGCACCACAATCCACTGGAACAAAAGGAAAAGCAGACCGGCTACTTAACTGATGAATTAGACGTGCTACATATTCTTTCCCAGTTCCGTTACTTCCACGCACAAGAACCGACATGTCTGTCTTAGCCACCAATCGAGCCTGTCTTTCCACTTCCCGAATCTGAAAACTGTCACGTTTAAACAGTCCCGACTGTTTCCTATGTTGTGTCTTGTTTTTCAACAGATTGTCAATCACAGCAGACAAGTCTCCCAAATCCAACGGTTTGGGAAAATAGTCCACAGCTCCCAACTTCATGGCATGCACAGCAGAAGAAATCTCTGCATAATCTGTCATGACAATAAATGGAATACGATAACCACTACAACACATCCATTCAAGAAACTCTATACCGTCACCGTCAGGCAACCGGATATCCGACATAATCAAATCTATATCACCTGACGCAATAATCTTTTTGGCTTTAGAAATATAAAATGTATATTCTACCACCACGTTCCTTTTCCCAAGCCAATTAGCTAGCTGGCGGCAAAGCAACGGATTGTCCTCTATAATTAATATCTTAATCCTACTCATTACTAGCCGTTTTTATAATTAACTTTGCCTGTTCTATAGCATGTTGACCAACAATCAATACATCTTTTACTAAAGAAAAAATAACTTCATCCGAGGGCTTCTCCTGCAAAACCAACAACTTTCTTAACTCCCTAACCGGTGTTCCAATATGTATATTCTCCCAAACAGGAGAAAGATGGTGTACAAGTAGAAGAAGCCGATTCCTGTCTCCTTTTTCTATGTATTCCAAAAAAGCAGCCATATTTTTCTCTGTCTCCTTAATAAACAACTCCAACATCTCTTTTTGGTTCTCTTCAGCAATGAGCAACGGACTAAAATCAACTTTCGGAAGTACCTGTTCTCGCTCCCCCTTAATGCAGTCCCTTATCACCTGGAAAAGTTCAGAAACCGAGAACGGCTTACACAAGTAACCTGAAAAACCAGCTTTCAGAAATTCGCCACCATATTTTTCCACCCGGGCAGTCGCAGCAATTACTGGAACTTCCCGCATCCCCCTTACATTCGACGTACGCAACAACTCAAGCAACTCCAAACCATTAATACCAGGCATACGTATATCCGTTATGATTATATCATATGTACATTCACGCATAGCCTCCAGCAGTTCACCTGCACTATGAAAACCAACACAACGAATCTTATAACGAGTAAACATACTAACTGTCATTGCCAGTAATACAGCATCATTATCAACAACTGCCACATACAAGTTTTCAGGGAGAAACATGGGGGATAACTGCTGTTTATACACCAATTCCTCATCCGCAAGCGACAAGGGGAACGTGATCCTAAAAGTAGTCCCGTTACCAGAAGTACCATCCACGATAATTGTCCCATCCAGCAGCTCTACAATCTCCCGTACAATAGCCAATCCTAATCCAAATCCATCTTGAGTATCGGCATTTCCCAAACGTTCAAAAGGCAAAAAAATACCTTCTAACTGTTCTTTGGGAATTCCCGTACCCGTATCACTCACTTCCATATAAAATATGCCGGCTTCATAGCGAATCAATAGTGTAACACTTCCTAATGTAGTAAACTTTATAGCGTTTGATAACAAATTATTACCAACCTGCAATATCCGATCCCGATCACCTAACAGTACAATATCCTTCATCCCGCACTCCACGGTGAAGCACAACCTTTTACTTTCAGCTTGCAGCCGATAGGCTGTCTCCAGCACATCAGCGATATTCCCCAAACGGAAAAGAATATTGTTAGGCTGTTCCTTTCCCATATTCAGACGGTAGAACAAAAGCAAATTATTCAACATAGCCAACATACTGTCTGAAGATTGTAGAATGGCATCTCGACATCGCAAACGTTTCTCTATGTCACATTCGCGAGACATCTCATCAGTATACCCACGAATAACAGTAAGAGGAGCACGCAAATCGTGACTCACGGCAAGCATCATCCGATCACGTCCCTGAAGTAGTTCCCTGTTCTTAACATTCAAATATTCTAATTCCTTTCTGTATTTACATTTTTTATTCACATCACGATGAACAAAAATATATATGATGACAGCCAATAAAAAGACAAGAAAAGAAAGTACCGTAGCAGTATTATAAGATTCCTCTCTGCTAGATATAATTTCCTTATATCTCATTTCCAAACGCTGTCTCACCATTGTTTCAAAATCAACAATCAAAGCATTCAGTCTCATATTCAATATACGACTTTTGATACACAAACTATCCATTTGCAGAAGTAGTACCCTCTGCTGTATCTCCTGTTTCTTGTTCACCTCATTACTCAATGAATACAAAAGCCGAACAGCTGCTGCATTATTACCATCCATAATAGTGTTTCTCTTCTCCCTGACTACTTCCTTTTCCTGCTGTTTTCTGTAAGCAGATTTCTTTTTCCTCCTATCAAATATACCTCCCAAAAAACTTCTCTTTTTACTTCTCTCACTTACACTTACAACATTGTTCATATAGTCATCTTCTACTGTAGAAACAACAGAAACAAAAGGCAATGATTGTTTGCGTACCTGACTTACTATAGCAGGAATTTTATCTCCAACAGTTCCGTTAAGGGTCTCCAGTTCACTAAATGTATTCATCACAGCTGAAAGTAGCATTTCTTTCTGTCCTAACAATAAACAAACAGAATCAATACGTACCTTCTGTTCGGAAACATGAATAAAAGTTCGCAATCTGTTTAAAACTTCACAAGTTTGTTCCCTCGTCTCACGATATAGCCTTAAATCACTTTCATTCCAAATACTGATCACCTCACTCTGAGAAGATAATTCTAACATTAAATTATAAGCATTTCGCGCCAATTCATGCACTAATTCCAATTCCTTCATCTCATGAACCAAGACATTACGTTTAGTACATTCTTTTCGGAATAAACAGATAATAAATCCTAGCAAAAGCATCAATATAATATATCCGACAAAGATTTTTAGTTTTAACCCTATTCTATCGAACATTTTCTTTTGTTTTTATATTACATTTAGAATATTCACATAAAATGAACTAGACTGTATTTCAAACTAAAAAGTCTTCTTAGCAATATGTACATCTATATTTAAATATTCCAACCCATAATCAACAAATAATATCGAACTCATAAAAATTGCGCAACTTATTATATACATTTATGCCCTCTATATTATCATAATAATAACTGTTTAATTATTTATGTATTACTTTAAAACAGAAAATTTATAAGTTTCCCCTTTCATAGTAGGAAAAGAAATTAAATTATTATCCATACAAGTAATAGAAATCTTTTTCTCTTGACTATTTACAACATCAATTCCATGAATACCAGGACAATAAACTCGGCATTCATTTCCAGAGCAGGAAGTAATAGAACATTGTATAAGATGCCCCATACGCCACATTAAATCAAGAGTAAAATTACCTTCTGCACGTAGCCCCACTACATGGCCATCAGGCCAAGCTGAAGGCAAAGCTGGCAATAAATGAATAAAATCTTGATTACTCTGTACCAACATTTCGGCAATACCGGCCGTAGCACCGAAGTTTCCGTCAATTTGGAAAGGCGGATGAGAATCAAACAGATTCTCATATACTCCTCCCATAGAGTTATCCATGCTGATAACTGTCAACGTAGAAAGACTGAGTGCGGACTTAAGCAAGCGATACGCATGATCTCCATCCTGAAGACGTGCCCAACAAGCTATTTTCCACGCACGGCTCCATCCCGTTCCCATATCTCCACGAGATTCGAGTGTCTTCTTTGCTGCATCAGCAAACAGGGAATCGCGATAATAAGAAATCTGATTACCGGGATACAAAGCTATCAGTTGCGAAAGATGACGATGTTCATTACCTTTGAAATCCAATTTTCCCTTATCCTCCTTCCACTCTTTGATCTGCCCCCATGAGCCGATTTCCAGACCATTATCCAACTTTCGGAATTTCTCTGCCAATTCTGATGCAAATGCATCTTCGATACTGATATTCGCTTTCTTCAGTATTTCTACGGCTTGTGTAGTCTCGCTGAAAAGCTGCCAGACTAACTGCTGTGCATAAGCAGTTCCATCCTCCCAGGGACCTTGCTCAGGAGACCATTCGTCGGGAGCAATCAACTTGCCGTTGCCATCCTCTTTCAGTCTGTCAAACCAATATTGGCAAGTACTCTTCATGACCGGGAAAGCAGTCTTATGTAAATACTTCACATCATTATTATAAGCAAAATGCTGCCACAAATGCGTGCAATACCATGCATTGGCGGGACGATTGATATTCCAGTCAGAATAACCGAATATATTATTCTGCGTTTTGATTGTCCAGCCTCTCAGTCCTTCCGCTTGTGCTATTTGTCGCCAGCTTCCATCCGCCTTACCAGTTGCTTCTATAGCAACATATTCAAGAAAAGGCAAATGACACTCAGACAGGTTGGTCGCTTCTGCAGGCCAGTAGTTCATCTGTATATTGATATTGCTGTGAATATCACATTCCCAAGGAGGTGTATTATCTGCATTCCATATTCCCTGCAAATTATTAGGCAAGTTCATTCCACGCGAAGAGCTGAGCATCAGATAACGTCCGTATTGAAAATAAAGCATATCCAGATAACGGCTTTCTTTATGATGACGAACCAATTCATCCGTAGCATACTCCGGCATATCTGCCTGCAAATCCAGTTTCACTCTGCTAAACAGAGGCTGATAATCCTCCAGATGGATCTTTTTCAAGGCATTATATTTTTTCCGTGAAGCTTTTGAAAGACAGATATATAGTTGTTTGTGAAGTTCTTCTGGAGATATCCCCAGATAATCTGTAGCAGAAAGGTCGAAATTAGTACCGGCAGTCAACAGTATGGTCACTGCGTCCGCATCACTAACATTGATTCGATCTGCCTCAACAGATAAAGTACCTTTCTCATTCAGCACCTTTACTTGCGCATTATAGGATAATAAATCCAGTTTGCCCATTATTCCCAGCATATCTTTGCTGACAGACAACTTGCCAGCATGAGCATCTACCAGGCGGACAGTAAGATTCAAACGCCCCTTTGTTTCCGGTGTAGTAAGACGCATCGCAATCACGCCATCCGGATAACTGGCAAAATATTCGCGCTGATATTTTACACCATTCATCTCGTAAGTGACCATGCCGATAGCATTATCCAGGCATAACTCCCGACGATAGTTGGTCGCCTCTCCATTATGTTCTGCAAACTCAATGTACAAATCTCCGAAACTCTGATAAGCTCCGCGTTTCGTCTGACTTCCTGTCCAAAGAGTCTTTTCATTAAATTGCAGACGTTCACACTCGATACCACCGAAGAACAATGCCCCCAACTCGCCATTTCCAACAGGTAAGGCAGAAGTCATCCAATGCTGAGCCGGACGGGTATACCATAGCTTCATAGGTGGTTGTCCGGCATGAAGAGAACATGAAAAAACAAAAAACATCAATAAAGGGAATATTCCTTTTAAAAAGTACATCTTGAATCGTCTCATATCTTTATCTGTCTTATATCTAACTCCAATTATAAAATCCTACTCACGCACCACACCGCTGACTTCCACCTCTGAAATAGCAGCAGCCGATCCTCCTGCAAAACTGATACGAATGAAACGTCCTGTCGGTGCTTCCCGAAGTGCAAATTCCTTATTAACCTTCTGACTTTCCGTCACCGCATTACGTTTGTCCAGTACCATTTTCCATTCTTTATTATCATCCGAAACTTCTATAGCATAACGGTAAACAGCAGCTTTTGAAAAACTTACATTAATGCTGCGCAATGTCAGCCCCTTTTCCGTATCCAACATCCACCAAGGGGAATCATCTTCCCCGGCCGGCTGCCAGAAGGTATCCATACTCCCGTCCGCAGCGAGACCTGCACTCTGTCTTCCTGACTGGCTGCTTGCAAATGTCGGGTTATTGCGTCCGAAAATCTGCACAATCGTTTCTTTATTCCCGTGCACGAAACGAACATAAGGACGTTCCTTTACGCCCGGCGTTACTCCAGACTCATATACGAGTGTACCTGTAAAGTGAATCTCTATACGTGCGGGCTTCAAGCCGGGAGAAGTTGCTTCAATAACGGACTTGCCTGCATAGTAAGAGCGGAAGGCAATAGCAGCCTGTCCATCCATGATGCGGATATCACTGTCTTTTTCAAACAAAATAGAACTACCTGTAGGAAACTCTCCCGGTCCGGAAATCAGTTTTAATTGTACCGACGGAGTATTCTTCAAGAGCTTTCCCGATGCATCCAGCACTGTAACCATCAATTGCACATCATCCGTACCGTCAATGAGGACACCATCAGTTTTTGTCGCTTCCAATTTCAGCTGTGCTGGAATGCCTTCTATCGGCCATACAGGAGGCGCTACTTGCGTATACTCATTACGATACCAGTACCACGAACGCTTAGGGATGCGGAAATAATCTACAATTCCCATTTTACCCAATGCACTTCCGGCAATACTTCCATGATCGAAACCACACCAGATAGCCTGGCCGCTTCTCCATGTACGCCCTTTCCAGCCATCATCCTTCTTCAAATCTCCCCAACCGGGTCCATACTCTCCCGGACGGTCGGCAGTGATGCTTCCATATTCGGAAACAACATTGGCAATTCCCGGATTCTGAAAATCAGACTGCGTTGCCCCGTCCCCATTATATCCGGCAATATCACCGATCTTATCTATACGTTCCCCGCCAAGCGGACGTTGAGCACCGCCCACAGCTGCCGGACGCGTAGGGTCCAGCTGATGTGACAAGTCGACCATGCGTTTCAACAAGCGACGTACTCCCGGCATTGCTTCCGGAGCGGAGAAAAAGGCTTCGTTACTCATACTCCACACTACGATGGAAGGATGATTTCGGTGAATACGTATCATTTCACGTAACTGCTGCAAAGCGCTTTCTTCAAAATCATCCTCATCCGCCTTATTCACCGGATATGCGCTTGAGTTCCAATATCCATCAGGCTTATATCCGCCTATACCCCAAAAAGGAGCTTCCGACCAAAAGAGCATCCCCAACTCATCACAAGCCCGGGAGAATGCGGGTGCATGCGGATAATGGGAACCACGAATCAAATCGAATCCCGCTTCTTTCATCATACTGACATCACGATACATAGCCGCTTCTGTCACGGCATCTCCCCAACCGGCCTGATCCTGATGCACGTTAGCCCCTTTAAAATAAAGGTGTTCGCCATTCAGAAAGAAACCACGATCTGCCGTCCACTCAAACCAACGGAAACCGAAAGTGGTTTCATCTTCATCTATTAATTGTTTCCCTTGATAAAGCTTGCTGACTACCTTATACAAAACAGGGGTAGACAGATTCCATAGTTGCGGTTTATCCAATGCTTCCGTAGTCTGTGATATTTGCCTGCTACTACGACCTGCAATGGTTTCCTTAGTTTCCACAGAAGTTACAATTTTACCATCAGGAGCAAGTACTTGTGTCAACAACCGGTAAGTACCCTCTTTTTCCTCACTGTTACGCACCTCTGTCTTGATATTCACTGAAGACGATTTTCCCTGATTTTTAGCCAGGTCCGGCGTTGTTACAAAAGTACCATACCAATCAATATGCACCGGAGATTTCAAAACCAGCCGGACATTCCTATAAATCCCACCGCTGAAAACATGTTCGCCTGCACGAGGAGCCACATTAGGTTTCCAATAATTATTAACCCGTATCGCAAGTATATTATCACCAGCCTTTACCAAAGAAGAAATATCAATTGAAAAACCTGTATATCCTCCTACATGCTTGCCGGCCAGCTTTCCGTTAACAAAAACTTCCGCTTCCTGAAATACACCATCAAATTCAAGGAATATTTTCCGGGAAAGTTCGTTCACTGTCAATTTCAACGATTTACGATACCAGCCATATCCCACATAAAAATCTTTCGACATAAAATATGGTATGCTGAAAGAATGGGGAAGTCCGACCTGCTCCCACCCCTCATCATTAAAAACTTGCCGTTCCGCTCCCTGATGGTCTCCCCGGGTATATTTCCACTCTCGATTCAGATTAATGATTGTTCGTGGCGAAAGGAAATTCTGTGCATAAAGCAAACTACTCAAAAACAGAGAAAAGAAAAAAAGAATCTTTTTAGTTATCTTCATCGAATCTTATTCTAGTTTAAACAATATGTTACCTTAAAAAAGAGGGGGCAATCTTAATGACCGAAAATGCCCCCGCAAAAAATAATCTATAAAAAACAGTTACCTGAAAACAGACAAAGGTGTACATCTATCCGAGTAATTTCCGGCGGCGTCCAATGCTCTTACATAGTATTTTACCTTATCATCGGAAGATACACCGTCGATAACAAACTCACAATCAGTTGTTTAACCAACAAAACGACCTCCTTCCTTATAGATATCGTATCGATAAATTCCTTGATTATCAGTAGAAGGTTGCCATTGTAATGTACAGGTTGTGGCTGTTTGTTTCAAAACCTTAAGTCCTTCCACCATAGAAGGCTTCACTAAATCCGGCTTCTTCTGATATACCCTGAAATAGTCCACCTCAAATGCATAATCATCGACAAGCCCTGCACCATGATTCTTAATAGCAAGATTGAGCATCATAAATTGCGGATTGTGAAAAGCAATAGAACCGTCACCATTTCTGAATTCATCAATATTAATCCAATTTCTTAATTCATCATCGACATATAACGCTATCGACTCTTCATCCCAATCCATCCTGTAAACATGATATTTATTCATCCAATCTTTGTCTTTCTTCTGATAATAAGTGACAGGAGTGAAAACAGATTTCCAGTTCTGCGCCCATGCATCATGTGGATTATCCGAGCTTACACAAAAATTAGTGGTAAGCACAGGTTCCTTTCCATTCCCCAAATCAGCCAGATAATATTCCATCATATCAATCTCACCATTACTAGGCCAATTCTTATTGTACCCGCAAGTCCAGACAGCCGGAAACGCCCCGTCTGCCGGATGAATTCTGGCACGTACTTCGATACGTCCAAAAAGGAAATGACGTTTATCCTTTCCCAGAATGCTGGCAGACGTATATTCCGAATATTCCGTATTCTTCCGGTAATCACCGGAAGAAGCATCATAAAACTTATTCTTGACCCGTTCTTTTTTCCCGGTTATCAACAAACGCCCGTCTTTGACTACCGCATTTTCCCTGCGATAGTACTGTAACTCATTGCCGCGAATAAATCCTTCTTCAGCCTGCCACAAGTCAGGGTTTACTACCCCGTCAACATTGAATTCATCTCCCCAGGCATATTCATAACCGGCAATTTGCCGTATCGGATTCGGGTCAGGCTGATAGGGATTAACAGGCGGATTATCTCCATACGCAGAAAATGTACTGTTGAAGGCTCCACCAATCATCCCTAACGCTATTACCAATTTATATATTTTCATTTTATCCATATTTATAAAATCCAATCAATCATTCCCAACCCGGATTTTGAATCAGATTACGATTCTTATACATCTCCGATTGAGGTATAGGATAGAAATACATCTTATCCTCCCATATTCTGTCAGAAGTAGAAGTATAATCAAACAGATTACTGTTACCGTCTTTTGTCACTGTCACCCTTTTGATAGTCACACTTTCCGGCCCTATTTTCCAACGACGGATATCCCAAAAGCGATGATCCTCAAACGCCAGTTCTGCCATTCTTTCTTTGCGCAAAGCCCTTCTGAACAATATTTTAGAAGACACATCTTCCGCCTTCAACAAAGCGATACCTAAGCCGCTACGGCCTCTTACTTTATTAATAGCTTCAAGAGCAGTCATATTCAAACCTTCCCCCGGTGCCATTCCTTCCGGACCATACGCCTCATTCATCGCTTCAGCATAAATGAGCAGAATTTCCGCATAACGGAATAAAGGAATCGAATGTCTTGCAGTAGTAGTACTGTTTGCCGTCAGACTGATACTCGTATTGACAAACTTACTCAAATAATAGCCGGTACGTGTAGCACCTTGTTGTGGTAAGCCATTAGCTCCTCCAATAGAAAGATCCACCTTTTTCCCATAAGCAGTATTGCCTCCCTGATACAAGACCGTATATCCGAGACGAGGGTCACGATTTGCATAAGGATTCTCCTCTACCGGAGATTTTCCATCCTGCAAATCAAAAGCATCCACCAGATTTTGGGTCGGACAGTTACCTCCCTTGCCACCTTCCAACCCCACCGGAAAGTTGGTGCGTTCGAAATCATTGTTATCCCCTATACGTTTTGCCAGAATCATTTCCGCCTTCTTAAAGTTATCCGCCCCCAGCAATTCCCCAAAGGAAACCAACGATAATCCCCAACTGCCCGCATTATCAATCAGCACCTTGGCAGCCTTTGCAGCCTTTACCCATTTTTCAGGATTCGTTTCGGCTTCTGAATTATTCAGAGGACTTGCCGCATATAACAAAGCTCTTGCTTTCAGAGCTAAAGCAAACTGTTTTGTCAAGCGCCCGGTTTCATTATCATAGTTTCCGTCATACAATGCCGGGAGTTTTCCTTCTGCCGCCACTTCATCACATTCTGCTGCAATAAAATTGATAATTGTCTGATAGTACACAGGCTCCTGCCGATTTGCCTCCTCTTCTGTAAGAAGCTCTTTTATCAGAGGAATCTTATTATAACGCTTCACCAATTCAAAATAGAAATAAGCGCGGAGAGCTTTCACTTCCCATTCCAAATTCTTGTACTTACGCATTATCTTTTCGTAATTCTTATCGTATTGAAACTGTTCCCAAGTCTTACCTGTACCATTTTGCAAATAATCATTACACAGCCGAATTGCTTTATAATATGATTCCCATTTATCATCTACGGTATTCATAGCACTCCAGCTACCGTCATAGAAACGCCGGATTGTTGACGAAGGCCATACATACTCTGCTTCATCACATCCTGCCGAACGCAAAGCACCATCCACATCAGATGTTCCACCAGGCAGATAAGCATAAATGCCCGTTACAAAATCTTCATTTGACCAAGTGATATTAAATACCGAATTCTGGTCGTAATCTGAATTTTCATTATAATCGAGGAAATCATTGCATGAAGAAAACAACACCATCAATGCTCCTGCTATCCATATATGTTTTTTCATATTCATTATATCTTTATAGTTGCATTAGAAACCGATTGAAAATCCTAATTGAACGGACGAAGGAATAGGAAAGGCATTCCCCATGGCCTCCGGGTCACAGATGTCAACATGGTCAAATAAAGTAAAATCAGAAGCTCTGACGTACAGTTTGACCGAATGTAAAGGTGTGGTTGCCAGCAGTTTCTTGGAAAATTTATAATATAGTTCTGCGTGACGCAGTTTCAAATATGATTTATCAGTCAACCACACTGTGTTGTTGGTGAAATTATTAGCATTGGCTCCTTGTGACAAACGCGGATATTTTGCTTGCTGGTTCTGGGAAGTCCAACGATTCTCATAATAATATTGCGTCAGTGACGTATTATTCGACAAAGGACGGAACAGACCAGCAGTAGAAGCGATAGCCGAATAATTACCAACTCCCTGAATCAAGGCATCTACACCAAAACCTTTGTATTCTACACCCAGATTCAATGAGTAATAAATCTCCGGCGCAACACCGCTATAACCGATTGCTTTCTTATCACGCTCATCGATTATCCTATCCCCATTCAAATCTCTGAATTTAATATCTCCCGGTTTCACTTCTCCGAACATTTGCGCCGGACTGTCCTTAATGTCCTGTTCATCCTTAAAGAAACCGATAGCCTCGTATCCCATTATCTGTCCGACAGCCTGACCGGTAGTCCTCATCCATTCATAGGGCTGATATTCCTCACCCATTTCAATGACCTTGCTACGATTAAAGGAGAAATTACCTCCGACATGAAAGCTCAAGTTACGAATCTGTTTATGATAATTAATCCCTGCCTCAAAACCTTTGTTCTCCACTTTGCCCAGATTTTTATAAGCATTGGCAACTCCCATCACACTAGAGATATTCCCCGGTGTGATAAACATATCGGAACGTTTCTCCTTAAAGAATTCTAACGTCACATCAAAAGACTTGGCAAATGAAAAGTCTAATCCGAGATTAGCTTTCGCCACTTTCTCATAGGTCATACCCAAAGTTGGCAGGCGTCCCTCGCCCAATCCGCTAAAGCTGCCAAACTCGCCTCCAAGAATATAACCGTTTGCCCAACCATACTTACGATTCCACATCAAAGATTCCGGAGTAACGTCACTACCGGTCAGCCCCCATGAAGCGCGTACTTTTAACAAGTCAATAAACGAAACATCCTTCAAGAATCCTTCATTTGAAATAACCCATGCAGCAGAAACAGCAGGAAAATTACCAAAACGATGAGAAGGTGGCAGGGCATTAGAGCCATTACGAGAGAAAGCAATGTCAGCAATATACTTGCCATCATAACCATAATGGGCATGTCCCACCAGATTTATCTGGTTACGTGTATTATTCTGTCCACTCCAAACCGTTTGTTCTCTCGAAGCAGCCAAAGTAAGATTCAACCCGTGCTTTCCCCACGTGTTATTATAATTGAGTCGTCCCCACAAATTCAAACGACTTTTCTGTCCTCCTACCGAACTACTAAAGTTATTCGTCTTGTTTTGCCCCCGTATGGTATAATCATCAGCAGAGGAAGGATGTGCTACATTAGCCACAGCATACGCATAACTCATCGGATAATTATCCCAATATTCACAGAAGTTATCATAACCGATACGCACATCTACAGACAAGCCTTTCAGCAACATTCCCAAATCCTGCCGGATCGTGGCATCGGCAAATAACTGGCGGGAATGACTTCTCGCATATCCTTTCGCAGCCACTTCAGCAACCGGATTACGTGTCCACATTTCGCTACCACCCCATTCTCCCTCGGGAGTCTTTACGGGAAAAGCAGCAGAAGGAGTAGTGTAAATCAATCCCATCAAATCGCCGGCTCCGATTCCCGGACGATTGTGTTCGGACAACATTCCGTTCATTTTAAAGAACAATTGTGTGCTTGGAGTCAAGTCTACATCCACATTGGTTCGTACATTCAACTTCGAGTATTTATGCTGTGACGAATAGTCTCCTTCTATGTTATCAGGTTTCATAAAACCTTTACTTTGCAAATAATCCACTGAAGAGAAATATCGTACGTATTTTCCTCCACCGCTTAACGTAACAAAAACATTATCGGTAGAACCAGAATTTTTCAATATTTCGTCCATCCAGTTAACGTTACCATAACGCGGATCACCATTCTTGATTCCATTAAGCTGGGTTTCATCATATCTGGCTCCCAGTCCGTCGTTTATCAATGCTTCATTCATGGCCAATGCATAGGTATATCCATCAGCCATTTTGGGAAGTCCGTGTAACATATTAAAATGATGCTCGTAGTTCACGCTGATATCTATTTTCTTTCTAGTTCCTGTTTTGGTGGTTACTACCATCACACCATTTGCACCCCGCAATCCATAAAGAGCCGTAGCTGCGGCATCTTTCAATATCTGCACACTCTCTATCTCTTCTTTCGTGATAGATCCCAAATCTCTTTCGAAACCATCTACTATGACCAAGATAGAATTACTTCCCGTAGTATTCACCCCGCGAATCATTGTTGTCGGTGTATTTTCCCAGATAGTTCCTCCGGCCTGAAGGACAGTTAGTCCCAGTCCTTTTCCAAACAAGGCATTCAATGGATTGGTAGCGGCACTCTTCATCAGCTCTTCTCCGGTAATTTCAGAAATAGCAGCTGAAGACTCACTCGCTTTCACCGTCACGCCATAGCCCAGATTCAACTGCCGTTCCTCCTTCTTTACAAAAGCACTGTCTTCCTGGGCATAAGCATTCAAACTGGAAAGCAGTAATAAACACGATAATTTATATATGTTTCTCATATAGCCAAATTCTTTATAATTATAACCATTGATTACCAACCTGGATTTTGATTCAAATATCCTTTATTTATTTCCACAAACGGAAACGGAGTAAGATACCATTTCGGAGTAAAAAAGACTGTGCCGTCATCACCATCCTGAATATACCTCTTCTTAATCTGAAATTTCTCATAAGAATAAGATTCTTTGTCCTCACCTCTACGAATACGAAGACCGTGCAACGGCTTACGGAAATCTTCCGCCATTTTCCAACGAACCATATCATAATAACGTACATCTTCAGCACCAAACTCCCTGGCACGCTCATCCAGGATTTCTTTTCGCAACTGCTCTTTGCTCAATCCGGTTTGCAAACCTGCAAGACCGACACGTCTACGCACTTTGTTGATATACTCATAAGCATCATTTCCTAAAGCGTCTCTCTCTGTTGCTTTATCCAATTCATTCAAAGCTTCAGCATAACTCAAGAAAATCTCGGGAAGACGCAAATAGGGCCATTGGTCTTGTTTACCATTTTGAGAACTTAAATTTAAGATATGTTTGTAAATACGGAAACCCGTAAATTTACTTCCATCTGACACAGTCTCCGTACTCATACCTTCACGTCCGCCAATCCATAATTCTGCAGGATGATCCTTTCCGAACTCCGCATTGTTTACCAGACAGTTCTCGTACAAACGGGGATCTCTGTTAGCAAATGGATCTTCTTTAATATACTTATCCTTAGCCTGGTTATTCCAGAAAGAAGCATCAAAAGGAGTGCCATCCGCATACGGGAAAAGATTAACGTATTCCAGTGTAGGGACAAGTGCTCCATATTCCCCATAAAAATGCAAATAAGAACAGTTGTCATCCCAATTCCATGAAACAGTGGCACGTTGACGGGTATCAATCAACAGTTCACCGTTTGCTCTCTTAAAATAGGCATCTTGATATGCCTGACGCGGGTTAGAAGCATTTGTTACCAATTGCCAGGGATCGCCTTCCTGTTTATTGCGAGACATAAACAAGCTACAAGCATCAACCACATCTTTCCAAAGCTGGTTATCCTTCCCACCAAACCATACTTGCTTTTCAGCTACAGCAGCCACACCTGCCTGTTCCGGATAAAAAGGCTCATTATCATTATACAATGGACTAGCCGCAAACAGCAGTGTCCTGATTTTCAATCCCAATGCAGCCGCACCAGTGAAACGTCCTGTCCAACTCTCTTGTTCACCACTTTCAAGTGCCCAAGGCAATACATTGTAAGCTTCGTCACATAGTTGGACTATAAAATCCAATGTTTGACGCAGAGTTCCCCGAGGAATCTTAAGTTCTTCATTCGGATCTAAAGAATGATCAAGTAAAGGTACTCCACCGAAGTTCTTAAACATATCCGAATAATGGCAAGCAATAATCATCTTTGCCTCGGCTTTCAAACGCTCTTTTTCCTCATCGCTTATGCCGGGTGTCTGACCGACATTCTCTATAAACAACCAAGCCTTACGAATCCCTGTCCACTGCTGTTCACCATCCGAATAGGAGTATACACAATCATTAGGATTAGAATTTGAAGTAAACTGTCCTGTATAATATGTATTGTACACAGTACACCAAGTCAATCCACAGGTAAAACAGTCGGTCAAGGCATCTATTGCCCCCATCCCCACTCTGTTACCTTTCGCACTCCAGTCCAGTACGCGGCCATAATATAAAGTACGATATGCATTCCATAGAAAATCACGAGTATAGTCAGGGTTACTAAATACATATTCTTTATCCTTGTCCACACTGGGAGCTTTGTCCAAAAAAGCATCGCCTACTTTAAATTCGTCTACACACGAAGTTGACAGAAGAAAAGATGCAAGGAGCAAACTATTCAATATTCTCTTCATAGTTATCATTTTTAAAAGCCAACATTTACACCAAAGTTAACAACACGCATTACCGGATACTTGGGCACATTACCATTCAAAGATTCGGGATCCGAAATCTTCAGTTTATCCAAAGTCAACAGATTATATCCTGTTATAAACACACGCAGCGTTTCCATTCCGATATGTTTCATAAAAGGTAACTGAAAGTTATATCCCAGTTCTATATTTTTCAGACGTAAGTAACTGGCGTCTTTGATCCACAATTCAGAATCGCGATAGTTATTATTCAATCCGTCTATACTGGCACGGGGCAGTTTTGCCGTAGCGGCTGTTTCTTCCGTCCATCTGTCATCATACATATACTTCAACAAAGCTCTATAATTGGAACCACCTGCCGGAGTTCGGAATTCATCACGCAATACACGGGAAGTTTTAGTCGCTCCACTCCACATCATACTAAAATCGAATCCTTTATATTCAAAACCGATAGTAAAGCCACCATTCAACAATGGATAATTCGGATATCCGATAGCCGTTTTATCATTGTCATCAATCACTTCGTCACCATTCAAATCTTCATAAACCACATCACCCGGTTTTAAAATATAGTTATGGTCGGCTACATTTTCCATTCCTTCATAATAAAGCCCTCTGACCTTCAGTCCGAAAGGTTGTCCCACTGGATGTCCGGTTTTTAATGTATATTCATAAGGTGAAGGAACTTCGTCCTGGTATACAATCTTATTCTTTGCATAAGATATATTAAAATTAGCCCAATAACGGAAGTTGTTAATCTTATGGTTCCATTTCAAGTTTACTTCCACTCCTTTGTTAGAAACCTCACCTAAATTCAAGACCGGTAATGCCATAGCATGAATGACAGGGTCTGTATTGGACTGTGCCAGGATGTTTGTACGCTTCTCTAGAAAATAGTCGACACTACCACTCAACTTTTGATTGAACAATGTAAAGTCGATACCATAATTCTGCTTTGCAGACTTTTCCCAACTTACCCCCGGATTACCGAAACTACTCTCATACGCACCATTTGTCCAACTCGTCCCGGTACCAAACTGATAACCATTTCCCAATTGATAGCTATTAGGCAAATACAGGAAACGAATCATATAATCACCGCTACTATAATAGCGGTCGTTACCTACAATACCATAAGATGCACGGATTTTTAAGAAATTAAGAATTGAATTATCTTTCAGGAAGTCTTCTTGTGTCAATACCCAACCGCCGGATACTGCCGGAAAGAATCCATAACGATGCCCCGGAGCAAAATTTTCAGAACCGTTATAACCGACATTACCTTCTATCAAATATTTATTGTCATAATCATATGTGACACGTCCTACCAATCCTACATATCCTCTGGGAATACCGGGCCATCCACTATTAGGATAATATGACTTACTCTGATTATACAACGCCAAAGCCGAGAAGTGATGCATTCCAAAATCACGTTTCCAGTCAAAACTAGCTTCAGCATACCAGTCACGGGCTTTTCCCAAACTTTCGCCATAGCTAATCACTCCTTCTTCACCGTTCTGTATATAAACTATTTCATTCGGTTCACTGCCTGCAGGTTGTTCTGCCCATGTAATATCTTTCCTGTACCAAGGCTTATAATAAGGTGCGGAAGTCTTACGGGTTTTCGTTTGATTATAGCTACTGTTATAAGCGAATTTAATTTTAAAGTTCAATCCTTTTGTCAGGAAATCCAGCTTTTGACTCAGAGCTAGGTCAAGATTCAGCACATTTGTCGTTTTGGTACTATATCCCCTTCCGTACGTATTATACATTCCGTCCGCATAAGACACATTTTCTCCCAGTACCGGTATATACTGTTTATTTCCTGTAATCCATTTGCCGTCAATAATACCCGGTCCGCCAAAAGGTAATGCCCAATAGATATGGCGGAATAAGTCATCCAAATTATCTCCTCCCTGTGGATAGTTCCTTTTCTCTACACGACCGCCCAGGTTTACTGTCAACAAAGTGGTTTTAGTGAAATCGACGTCCAAATTGGCACGATAATTATAACGGTTATAATTAAAGTTACCATCATAACGTGAGTCATAATTTTTAAAGAAACCTTTTTGGTCAAGCATACCCATCGATACAAAGTAACGAACGCGGTCTGTACCGCCTGATATATTCAGATTTGCCTGTGTTTGGGGAGAGGTAGATTCAAAAAGTACCTTCATCCAATCGGTATCCGGATAAAGAAGCGGATTGGAATGAGTTCTGAATGCTTCCACTACATCTGATCCGAATGGTTCCTGTTTATCATCATGCCGATAAGCTTCATTTATAAAGTCAGCATATTCATAACTATTGGTGAACTCCGGCAAACGGGTGGGTGCCTGAATACCATAAGAAAACGAAGCATTAATTTTGGCCTTTCCTTCTTTACCACGTTTGGTAGTGACAATAATGACGCCATTAGCACCTCGTACTCCAAATACAGCTGTCGACGAAGCATCCTTCAAAATAGTGACACTTTCAATTTCATTCGGGTCCATCTGAAAGAAATCACGCTCCACCCCGTCAACAAGGTACAGAGGTTTGGCATTTGCCGAATTGAGCGTACTCATACCCCGTACAAAGATTTCCGGGTCATCTCCACCCGGCTGCCCAGTAGATTGCACGGATGAAACCCCTGACATGGCACCTGCCAACATATTACCAATACTTGCTGTAGGAACTTTCAACAGGTCTTTCGTATTGACCGAACTAACCGAACCCGTCAGAGTTATTTTTTTCTGTGTGCCGTATGCCACCACTTGTACCTCGTCCAATAGCTGACTGGAAGATTTCATCGTCACTTTTAGCATAGTTTTCCCTTTTATCGGAACTTCCAAAGTTTCCATTCCTACAAACGAAAATTCCAATATTCCTTTCATGTCACTAACCTGCAAAACAAAACCACCAGTCAGGTCTGTAACGGTACCTGTCGTAGTCCCTTTCAGACGAACAGTGGCCCCTATAACCGGCTCTCCGGTATCATCTATCACCTGACCGCTAATCTTAGTATTCTGTGCCCAAAGTGTTCCCGGCAGGATTATCATTAATAAACAAACTAAACGCATTTGCAGAAAGGCTTTATGCATATCAGAAAGCCCTAAATCCAAATATTTCATACATTATTATTTAAGATTAAACAATAGGTTTAAATCGTTGATTGTTTTGGGAAATACCCGATGAAATCTTAAAAAATTGTCCTTCATAAGAATTTGATTTTAATAATTAACAACTACACACTTACTATCAATTATTGGTACCATTTGCTCTGATAGCTACGTCAAAAGTAGACATATCATAAGAAAGAAACAGGGCAAAATCTTCCTTTTTTAGGGTGAAATTCGCTATAACCAAAAAAAAAGCTGTAGCAATGTTTACTTTAAATTAAACTGCCACAGCTCCGTATTATAAAACAATCTCCAGCCGGAAACACCCTTCATACAGGCTATAAACGCATCACATATTGCTTTGGAGATATTCCGACTTTCCGTTTGAAAGCCGCTCTAAAATTTTTCAAATCATTAAATCCGCACTTCACACTTACAGTACTGATATTCGTCTCACCTTCATTAAGAAATTGAACAGCCTTAAAGATTCGGTATTCATTAATAAACTCAATCACCGACATTCCTGTCACAGCCCTTACTTTTCTATATAATGTAGAATGACTCATGCCCAACTTTTCCGCAAAAACCAATACGCCAAAATCTGCGTCTGTCAGGTTGTCATCAATAATCTCGCGACACCGCAACAAGAAACGTTGCTCTTCCTTTGTATAGTTCTTTTCTATATTAGAAATATGACTCACTACAGCAACTGATTCCGATTGTGACAAAAGATTATCTATCCGTTTCCTTAAATATTTCAAAGAAACAGGCTTCGTCAAATATGCATCTGCTCCGCTGTCAAATGCAGCCATTTTATCTTCCTCCGATGTTTTTGCCGTAAACATAACAACTGGAATATGGGACAATTTCTTATCTCCTTTTACCAGACTTAAAAACTCCATACCATCCATCTTCGGCATCATCATATCACAGATTATAATATCCGGCAATGTCTCTTGTGCAATCGTCAAACCGTCTATCCCATTGCTTGCTTTTAGTATTTTAAAGTCCTTAATCAAGAATCGTTCTAATATTTCCACCGTTTCCCTTTCGTCATCAATTATCAAAACTGAATGTGTGGCAGTAGGCAATTGAGGGGAGATGAACTCATTCTGTCCGGAATCTGTTTCATTAAGATCTACAATAACAGATGATTGTTCTAACTGCACGACAGTTTCTTCTACATTCGGTTTAGGTATGCTAAACATGAATTTTGATCCTTGTTCAGGTTCACTTTCCACTTTTACTGTCCCTCCGTGCAACTCCACCAGATGTTTTACAAAGGAAAGACCTATACCATCCCCCACAACTGAAGTCTTTGAAGGATCCACCTGAAAGAAACTGTCGAAAATAACATCATGGTATTCTTTAGAAATTCCAATGCCATTATCTTCAATCGTAAAAAGAACAACATCTTCTTTATCATCAATTGAAAAAACAATCTTTCCACCTTCTGAAGTATATTTAAATGCATTGGATACTAAATTAGATAAGATAGATTCTAACTTTTCCACGTCAAAGTCCAATTGAATCACTGTTTTAGACGGTTGGAAATAAAACAGTATATTTTTCTGCTGGCAAAGTGCTTCATAGTCTATCGTCAGATCCTTGCAAAAGGCAACTACATTCAGCCGCTGAGTTTCCAGCTTCAACTTACCAGATTCCAGCTTACGGAAATCGATAATACGACTAATCAATTTATTCAACCTCATTGCATTGCGATACATTGCCGCCAAATAAGACTTAGAAACTTGTACCGGGCTTTTGGCCGAGGACATCAATTCTTCTAAAGGAGCGGTGATCAAAAATATCGGAGTACGTAGCTCGTGGGTTATATTGGTAAAGAAGTTCAATTTAGCTTCACTGATACTCTTTGCTGTATTCTTTTCTATTTCTTTTAGACGAACCATATGTTTGATACTCAATTCATGCTGATAAAGCCAGAGCACCAATGCCAGTATGCCCAATATAATGCCCACCCATAAACAAAGTGCCCATCTCGTCTGCCACCAAGGCGGAGTTATGACAATCTTTAAACAGGAAGCTTCTTTATTCCACTGTCCGTTACCATCAGACGACTTGACGTAGAACAGATATTCACCCGGTGGAACGTTTGTGTAAGAAACTTGCCGATGATAAGATATCTCCTGCCAATTTTTCTCAAAATTTTGCATAAAACAAGAGAAACATACTTTATCCGGTGAAACTAGTTCAGGCGTTGAAAAATGAATCGTAAAGAAATTCTGATCATAAGGAAGATGAATCTCCTGCGGATTCTCACCATATAAATTAATCAACTTTTCATTACTATTCAACAATTCGAGACCGGTGAAATAAACGGAATTTGTCCGCTGACTATAATCGATCTCTGAAGGATTAAACCAGACAAGTCCTCCTGTTGTTCCAAAATAAAGTATATCCTCTTTTCGGGAACAAGCATTGTAATTAAACTGCACCAAGGATAAATTATCTTCTTTACCAAAGCGCACAAATGTTCCTGTTGCAGAACTATAACGGAACAATCCGTTATCTGTTCCAATCCATACATGACCATATTTATCCTCCTGCATACTTACCGTATTTTGAGAGGTTAACCCAACCGACTTTCCGTATGAGGCTACTGTTCCAGTCCTCTCATCCAACTTATAAAGTCCGGAGTATTCTGTTGAAAACCACACACAATGTTCCGTATCTATAAAAATATACCGTATTATATTACTATCAATAGGAGTCTCCTTTGAATCTTTAAAATAATGCTTCAATATCTTTCCTGTTACCCTATCCATTTTGTACAATCCGCTATTTGTACAACTAAGCCAAGCCACATTATCATCAAATACAACCCCAGAAGCATAAACGCCATTTAACTCGCTGATTGTTATAAAAGTTTCTGTTTCCTTATTAAACAAATAGACACCTTCCCCAATAATCCATATATACCCCCGTCCATCATCTTTTATCTCCCAAATGCGATTCATGTTCATGCTCCCATCTATAGAAGGCAATACAAAGTTCTTAAACGAATGTCCTGCCAGAGAGAAACGGCACAATCCCCTTCCATAAATCCCTAACCAGATATATTGTTCATCTCCTGATATAGACAGTATGTTATTACCTGCTATCGAACTATTTCTAGTTGTATAGGCTGTCACCCGCCCGGTGCTCTGGTCGTAAACATTCAACCCACCTCCGTCAAGCCCAATATACAAATGATCTTTTCCCGGATAAATAGCCGTCACCACATTATGTGTTATCTGTTTATTTGCCATCGTCAGAGTTTTGAACCAATTATAGTGAACAGAAAACAGGTTCACCCCTCCACGATAAGTTCCTATCCAGAGATTCTCATTACGATCAACAAACAAAGAATGAATGGCATCACTGCTAATATTACTGTTTTCAGGCGTATAAAAGTTTTCTTCCTTGGTAGAAAAAGTTGCTAATCCGTTCCCATCTGTACCGAAAACTGTTTCATCCTTATAATCGATAACAGACTTTACATCTGAAGGAACAGGTTCATACAACTTCCTGATTTCCAGACTATCGTTAACACTAAATACTTCACTATTATATCCAATGCCGTAGCCTATATAAATCCTATTTTTATTCTTGCTATAATATATGACATTATCACTCGACATTTTTTGAGGAATATTCAACCGGCCCACAATTCTCCCTTTCTCAGGTTCAATCAAGCATATCCCTTTAGTCGTATGCGCCAGCAACATACCATCTTTGTATAGCGCAATGGCAAGACAAGCCATATTTGCTTCATAATCACACTTTTCAAATGTCTGATTATCTCTCAATACAAACAATTCACGGGAAACATTCAATACAAAAACTTTCCCTTTACTCATCACTATATTCTTAATCGGCCTTGTCATCAATTGGGTTTCTCCAGTAGAAGCACGTTGTATGCAAGGATAAAAGCGATTTTCTGTATATGAATAAAAATTTAATCCTCCCTCAGTTCCTACCCACATTCCGTTTTCTACAGGTAATAAAGCCTCGATATGATTATTGATAATGGAAAAGCTGTCATTTTGCTGATGAGTAAAAACAGCAAAATCAACTCCGTCAAATCTACATAAGCCATTAAAAGTACCCAGCCAAATAAAGCCCTGCTCATCTTGAGTTATACATTTCACTGTATTATTCGGTAATCCGGTCGAAATATCAAACACTTTAAAATGCTTCGCAAATAATATAGAAGGGAATATCAAACAAATAAAGAATAAAAGACTTCTCCTCATTTTCAATATATCATTTATCGGTATTTTCATAGTATCTTTATTTATTCCCAAAAATAAGCATTTGATTCAATAAAAAAAAGGCATAATTCATCTTTTACAAGTAGAAAATCGTCATTATGACCAATTATTGGTATTTTTCGACGTATATTATTAAAGCTTATTTGAACTCCCCCTTCACTTTTTGGGAAAATTCAAACAAGCTTTTCCTTAATAACCTTACGATGGAATATTATCTGACTGATTCCATCTCAAATTACTTATTCTTTTTCATATAATTCCCAATTATCCATTTGTACTACAGTATTTGAAGACCAGTTATGAAGTGAACAATTTCCTGTGGAAGCAGTTTCAGCCATAAATTCCTGTTCAAATTGAATCCACTCACCCCTCGTATTAGGTATCGAAAGTACCAAAGAACTATCACCAGCTTTGACTTTACCTAAACCAAACTCAAAACCACTTCCAGTAGTTTTAATTTTAGCACGGAGTACATAAGTCGTATTTGGTGTCCAAGTAACCGGGAACTGCAATTCACCATCGCCACCGGTTATCTGAATATATTTACCCCAATAACCGCCAGTGAGAACACGTAAACTACCCCAACTAGCATTTCCCCATGAACCATCAAAACCTGGTAGAGATTGATCAAGTTCTATCGGCAAACTTTCCATAGTCCCATCAGGTACTAAATTACCTTCATGAAGTCCACCTCCTCCTTCTGGCCTCACTGTTGCTTCATTCACATCCGAATAATTTCCCACTCCGTCCAACGCTTGAATATAATAAGTCATTTCCGCTCCCGGAGCAACTTCTACCTCCGTAAAACTTGTAGTAGTTGTTGACCCAATAAAATAACCACTACCGATGCCTCCTCTATAAAGATCATAACGCAACAATCCCGCACCGCCTGTATCTATAGAAGGCTTCCAACTTAAATTCACCAGTCCATCTTTAGATTTTGCAGTAAAATTTGTAACTTTAGAAGGCTTCTGATGGTCAATCACTTTCTGATACAATCTGAAATAATCCACTTCGAACTGTATATTTTTAGTTTCACTCAGGTCTATCCCTCTACCTTGATCTTTCAAAGCCAGATTGAGCCACATATATTGAGGATTGTGAAAAACAATACTACCATCTTCATTCAGGAACTCTTCAACTTTTATACTATTCTTCAATTCATCATCCACATATAACTTGATCTCTTTTTCATCCCAATCCATACGATATACATGATACTTTTTAATCCAATCAGGATCTTTAAGTTCATAATAAGAAAGAGGTGTCCATCGCGAGTTCCAGATAGCCTCCCATGGCTGTTTCTTACCTGCTGCAAAATTACTGGTCAAAGATTGCTCACCATTATGTATATAGAACTCCATTATATCAATTTCTCCGTTTAAAGGCCACTCCTTATTATTTCCACAAGTCCAGATAGCAGGGAAAGAGCCACTGGAAGGATCTATTTTAGCCCGCACCTCGGTACGTCCAAACAAGAAAAAACGTTTCTGATTTCCATTCATACTAGCCGAAGTATATTCTCCATACTCCCAGTTCTTTCTATAATCTCCGGAAGTTGGATCATAATTCGGATTCTTACGTCTTTCTTTTTTCGCAGTAATCAAAAGCCGTCCATCCACAACGATAGCATTGTCTATTCCTTTCACATAGTTCTGTGGCTCATTTCCCCGCTTAAAGCCTTCTTCAAAAGTCCAAAGCTCTTCGTTCACAGAACCATCAATATTGAATTCATCCCCCCATGTATAATACAAACCATCTTTTATAGCCGGAATAGGACGGGGATCGGGCACATAAGCAAGTTGTTTGTCCAAATCATCCTTATAAACCGGCACATAAGCAGACATCAATAAAGTATTTCCCGCTTTGGCTGAAACGGAAAAGAAAAAAGGTTTTAACAAAGCCTCAAGTGGAAGTTTCATTTCAATAGTAATTAATCCCTCCGTCTCATTAGAGGAAACAACCTTTGTCACCTCTAAAGAAGAAACACTGGTAGTACGTGTTTGCACTTCTGTATAATCAGCAGTCACATTCTTGTCACCCGTTGCTTGATTCCACTCGTCTGCTATCCGTTCTGCGAGTCGGGCAGATAATGTTTTAAAATTTGCCGTGATATAAAATTCACCATCTTCCGCCCGATATTCAATAGAAGCTTTTCCATCCTCATAACGGGGCAAGAATACTAAACCGTTTTCCAAGTTTCCCAACTCATCAATACTGTTATTTACTACAGTATCATCATTATCACTGCATCCACAAAAGAACAGCACTATTAGTGCTACAATAAAAAATCTGTTTTTCATTCTGTAAAAATTTAAGTTACGAATCTACTGATACCAGCAATTCTTTATTAATAAATTAGTTCTTTAATTTATATAAAACACAACTAAAAATCGCAGTGTTACAATTATGGTGTAAATATGAGCAACAATTATCGACAATGCAGGAAAAAAATATTCAAAAATGAGACTTTTTCCGTCACAAGATATTTTTTTAGAATTTTGATTCATTTTTTTACTAATATAAAAATGGAAGTGATATTTAAGTTAAAAAATACTTCTCTTTTTCATTTCTCTCCCAAAAGATAAACTGTTCCTTTCTTTATTATTTTAAAAATTTATCTTACGTTTTTATTTAAGACAACAGCAATTACAGTCAAGTCGGATGGAATAGGATTCAGACCTTTCAAAGTTATGTATCTCCCACTTTGACTTATTCTAATCTTTTCTTTAGTAAGAACGTTGTACGCTTTAACCACCTTCATACCTACGTTAACAGGAGGTACAACAAACGAGTCAGCCGTATATCCCCCCAAAAAATAAATATAAATAACATTATTCCTATAACAAAAGCCATATTCCCCATCAACAGGCTGCCATGGTCCTCCGCGTGTTCCAAAAATAGCCTCACCCGTTATATTTACCCAATCACCAAACTCTTGTAGACGCTGTTCTATTAGTCGAGGAACATTACCGTGACGATCCGGTCCAACATTTATCATACAACACATATTACGAATCATACAATCAGCAAAAATACGTTTAATATCCCGTAACGACATTATTTTTGAAGAATCTTCCATCATTGTCGTATATCCCCATCCAGGAGCCAGCGTAAAGCACTTTTCCACCACCCCATTTCTAATCTCCCCCTTTACTGCTCCTCCTCCTTCTTCATTCGTATAATCCCCAATCCATCCGGAACGTACATTGGCAACTATATCAGGCTGATATTTACGTACCATACCCATCAACCCTAACGCCTTGCCTGTACTTTCCTCCACATCCTGAAAATAAGCATTAATCGGCCATTGATTGTCTTCACTCATATATTTCCCGGATTCCCAAAAGTGCGCTCCAGCGGCATCCGAGCCTTTCTGCCCCAACCAGCCTCCATCCCAAAACAATTGGTCTATTTTGCCATATTTTGTAACTAATTCCTTGGTCTGACAGTAGAGTTCCTCTTTCATCAACCGAGCGTTTTCCCTATGTAAGACATCTGTGGTATATCCGAATTTATTAGATTTACAATCTTCCCCTGTAACATCGTAGTATCCAGGGAAGCGCCAATTGATTAACGTTTTATAAATACCAACTTTCATTCCAGCTTGACGACAGGCATCCACATATTCTCTTACAAAATCCCGATTGTGAGTCTGTTTGGAAGTAAATGCATTCATATATTTACTTTCAAACAAAGCATATCCATCATGATGCTGTGTAGTCATATTCATATATCGTGCTCCCATTTTCTTTGCCAAACTTACCCATTTCCGGGGATCAAAATCTTTTGCGTCAAAATATAAATTACCGGATTCCGGATATGCTAATTTACGATACTCATCAGGACTTATACCATTATTCTCCATATACCATTCTCCTTTAGCCGGACCAGCATAAAGCCCCCAATGAATAAACATCCCCAACTTGTCATCAAGCATCCATGTAATCTTTTCGTCAGGCTGCATTTCCAGACCTAAATCAGTCCTTACTTCGCGTTTGGAAACTTCCGGAATCCCGTCATAAACCATTTCCTTGTAGTCACCGATACGCTGAACACTGATTTCATCTATCCATACAAAGGTATTTCCTTGTGAGTTATCGAATGTAAATTCCAAATTCCCTTTTACCTGATTGTCTGACACGTTAAAAATACGTTCAAATCTGGTCCAAGTAGCAAGAGCATTCGTTATACCAATATTGTTTCTACCCAGATTGGTTATCTGCATTGACATGTCATCCGTACCACTTTCTGTACGCATCCATGCAACAAGTTTATACGAAGATGCAGGTCTCAATAGGAGTTCAAAGACAACAGTGGTATTCGGTACCAATCTTAAAGCCTTATGGCTATATGCACCTTGTTCAACAATCTCAGCCTTCCCTTTTTTTGTGTTCCATACGTGAATACCATCATCAAAATTATACAATATCAAATCCTGCGAAAGCACAGTAACTGATGTCAACAAAAGCAAAATAACTATTCCAATTCCTTTTTCCATATCATTTTTATTATCTAACCATATTCCATTTGCTCAACCATTCAATAACGGGTAACCCATCCTTAAATTGAATAGGTAACCAAACATATCTGCCATCTATCGGGTTATCCGGTTTCCAACGGTCTGCCATGAATATAAAAAAATCTTTTTTCCCGACAACCGGCAAAATATAAGTACTCTGCGAACGGAAAGTAAGTTCTGCGTCCTTTCCCTGACATGGATTAGAGTGTTGAGTCCATGGTCCCCATATAGACCGAGCTGAAAACATACGGGCTTCGTTAGGCTTCCATCCCGTACAGGCGGAAGTTATCATCCAATATATTCCATCTTTTTTAAAGATAGCAGGAGCTTCATTATGTTTTGCTGGAAATATACGGATATACTTGCCTGTATAGTTCTGGTAGTCGTCAGTCAATTCAGCTATATGAATCGTAGCATTATCTTCTGAGGCATATATATGATATGCTTTATGATCGTCGTCAACAAACAAAGTCATATCCCGGCTCATCTGCCCATCTTTAAAATGATGCCTAACAAACAAACCGTCAGCTACAGCCTCAAGCCACTCTGGAGTCCATCCTTTGGTAAGTATTCTGACATCGTCCTCATTCTCCTTTTTCTGGGATTCCAACATGTTGTCAGGCCATATTCCAGCATTAACCCTACTGTGACGAACAAAGGTATATGGTCCTGTTACATGATCACTAATGGCAATCCCAACATTTGCAGCATTATATCCCTGCCCTTTAAGTTCAAGATGGAAATACATGACAAACGTATCTGTTTTTCCATTATAAATCACTTTTGGGCGTTCTATTATTGCCCCTCTAGTAATAGGGCTATTGGGATCTTCAGATACTGGCAAAGCTATACTTTCAAATTTCCAATTATACAAATCCTTCGAAGAATAACAAGTGACTCCAACAAGAGCTGCATTTGAAAACTCTCCTTTATGTTCTCCAAACCAATAATAAGTACCTGCATGGTAAAGAATACCTCCACCATGCGCATTAATAATATTCCCTTCCGTATCAAACCAAAGTTTACCAGGGAAAAAATCTGTATAACTTTGCTTTTGTGCATTTAAAGCCAAATAGCAAACACTTAACAGCCCAAATAGTAAATGTTTCATAGCTTAATATATTTAAACGCATAGTGTATCTTATTATATATCCCGACATTCACGCACATCTGTCTCTTCTGAGACAGAAACAAAGCAACTAGTATACATTGGAGCATGATTTAAAAGTTTTATTTTCATTGTACGTATACCTGTGTTATTTTTTCATTCTTTTAAAAAACTCATCAATAGCCTCTTTGTCTACCACTGTCACACGGGCTGCACCGTTAGCTATCTCCACTTGCTTCATAAGAGGAGCGAGTGCTTTAAAGCCTTTAGAATCCTCCTTTAGCAATGACTCATAATAAGTTGAATTAAACTTACCGGTTTTATCTTTCGGCATTCCTGAAAAAATCCCCAAATAATAGTTACCCTCAAAGGAATCGTCCGTTGATTGGCTGAAACGGAAAGCAGAAGGATCAGCAGAATAAAAGACATTTTCTGCAATAAGTGTCTGATGAGAATAACCTCCCCAAGAATCGGAAGTTACCATACTACTGTCCACTTGTTTATTCGGACGAACATTTGCATGCAAAATATTATTATTAATACGTGTATCGGTAGCCGTCCCTCCGATATGGATAATGGGTGAATACATACCAACGTGTGTCTTACGCGTACGCAAACCATCGTTGATACTGATGTTGTACTGCACAATGGAACCTTCGTTACCCACAATACCTGTCGTATCACATGCACTAGGCCCAGGACAACATATTAGAATAAAACCACCCTCATTATCATGACTGTAATTATATTGTATGATTGTGTTTTTACAATTGAAGTCTGAATCAAAACCTTGTCCATCCCAAGTTGCCTGATGGTGACTAACCTCATTATACTGAATCAGAGTGTTATCACTACTCCAAGGCCAGATGCCTGCAGCCGCATCTTTCTCGGGAAGAAGATTGGTGCAGTTGCGCATCAGGTTATATTCCACCAAGGCACCGTCACAACCTATAGGCACAATGCCGTCACCCGGCACCTCCTCTATCAAATTCTTACGAACAACAGTATGAGTATTCGGAAACCAACGTCGCCTATCCCAGCCAGAATTCCATGTTATAGCATTGCGTTCGCAACGACGGATAATACAATTCTCTATCGTCAAACTATCAAATGCCGAAGGCTTCTCCCTCCAACGCGTCTCCACCAAAATACCACACCCTTCACCACTATGTTTGGCTAAAGTTCCATTAACATCGTGAATGTTCAACCCATCCAATATGATATGGCGCGACACTCCATATTCTTCACACAAGACTTTGACCCCTGTTCTGCTTGCCAATCGCTGCGTTCCCTTATTCATTACATCCAAGTCTCTCAAGGTGAGATAACTAGAATTCTTGACAAGTACAGCATATAATGATGAATCCGGCGCTATTATACGGGGGGCTTCTCCTCTACCAAAAGCCCCTACAACTATACGGGAATCAGCACGTCCATAACCACTTACTTTCAGTACTCCGCAATAAGTAGTTCCACGACGTAATAACAAGCTATCTCCTACTTTAAAACATAGAGAATCGACTCTGTCCAAACTCCGCCAGGCACGCTCTGCTGAAAGACCATCATTGCTATCATTACCGTTTTCAGCATCCAAATAATAATTATTTCCTTCTCTCACTTTCTGAACTTTACATCCTAATATAGAAATCCAAAAAACAGACATTAATAAAATATACAAAAAACTTCTCATAAAATGAATTATTGCTTTTTTGATTAACAGAACTTTTAGAATGGCAACAAATATATGAATCAAGCAAAAATTAAAAAGGGCAGAATTCACTATTTATAAGGTAAAATCCGTCTATCACAACAGAAATAATACAAATTGCCGTAATTCTACTACATCCTATTAATTATATCATTGAAAAGTAACTATACAAGAAACGTCCTCCTGTCATAGACCTCTATAATTACATGAAAGTCCATGCATCCATAGTCACCCCATTTTCCGGTCTACTTAAAATAACTCCACAACGTAGCAACTACTCTTCCCTACTTTACCACAAATATAAAATTAAAGTTATAACAATAAAAAAGAGAACTATTTTCACATTCACATACTTAACTTCAACTGCAAATATTACATTATAGGATAAAACTAAAAGCCTACATTTTGAGTAAACATAGTCCAACATCTTCATTAACGTGTAAATACATCATTTGAAATCTATTCTTATTAATTCCCCATTTTTTAATGTAATACAAAAACACACACCATCAGGGGAACGATCTATGTTCTTTATAGGATTCAATTCTTTAGCAGCAAATTTTTGACCACTTTTATTCCATAATAACAGAGTAATATACACCTTATCACCATTACAATTTCCAGAAGCATTGATAACTTTACTATACTCACTCTCCGGGTGAAGTCCTCGCGTCCGCACAAACTCCAGACTTTCCCATCCATCCCAATTAATCATAGCCAATTGATATATCCCATTATCTATTATATACGAATTTCGTTCGCTATCAGCAACTATCTCTTTAATAGTCTGTCCTTTTTCAGGAAGTGCATAATGCCCCAATCGCATTTCAACACGAAAAGGAGTACTCACTTTATCTATCCTTAAAATTCCATTAGGCAGCATCATCTCTGCCAGTTGAAACTTTATTTTCGGATTACTTGCCAGCACAGCTTCACGGCAATAGAAACCATCTTCGTACTTCTTAAAACGAAATATGCGAAGCGCTTCCCATTGATCATCTTTATTTTTCACTACATAATTCATTGCCACTGCTCCACCTTTACTATCTGCTTGCCATGGGAAAGCACTATGATAAGAAAGACGATTGTAATTCTCTGTTCCCTGATATACGCCTACATTCTTACTTGACGCTGTTGAACGGATTTCTGCCGCACCTATTTTCGGATAGTTAGAGATCAGAATATTCGCCTTCTTAGCATATTTGTTATAAACCCTTTGGGATTTAAACTTTTTCCATGCACCCTCATTTTCCTTAGTATTCCAAAAAATGTTATCTGCTGGTAGATATAAAGCTAGAAATAATTTGCCAAGCCAAAAAGCGCTTCCTCTACAACTATACGTTTGAACAGCCGGTTCAAAAGCTCCATAAAAACCCAAAGTCGGCAGGCGCTCTTTAAGAAAATCAGGATGTTCTAAAAACTGTAATATAGTAGATGAAGCAATCCGCCGCATCCATCCATAATTAATTTCTGAATCATGCAATAGTCCGGTCAAAGCAAGAGGTATCGCAGCTCCCATACGATAAGTAATGCTACGTCCCCACATAATCATTCTACCATCTCTTGCAAACATATAAGGATAATTATTAGGAAGGTCCTTTAGATGTGAAAGAAATTGCATTGCATATTTCGGATAATACTTTTTACCAAAATACATAGCCCATAGCGGACCATACATTTGAAATGCCCACATACTATAATAATCGTAATAAGGACTGTCATTATACCATCCGTCTCCACGATAGTCAGCTAATACTTTCTTTATCAATTCCTCTAAGTAAACATCATCCGTTTCATACCCTCTGCTTTTAAAGAAACTCATTATATTAATATTGAAGAAACGCCAATTCATATCAATAGTGGCCCCTTCTCCATAACTTAACATTCTGGTTGCGAGAGAATCTTTAACAACTTGTGGCAATGGATCCCAAAATACGTCAGGAGCAAGCATCAGAGAAAGAGCTAATCCACCCAATTCTACTAATTTCTGTCCTCCATTTCCTTTCCCTTTATTAAATGGAATGTAAGTCTGACTCTGAGGATCAAGTAACAAAGTTATCTGATGACGATAATATTTTCCTAAAGGAATCTGGTTAATTTTTAATTCGGGTTCTTCTTTCAATAAAGGACCTGCAATAAACATTGTACGACATAAGGCTTCCAACTTTGCAGTAGCCTCTTGTGAATATGTGCGTGGATAGCTTTTTCCTGTTTGTTTAGGAAAGCACATCGGATCATCTAATGAACGAACATAGCTAAAGGCACCATTTAGAAGATATTTAGCAGCCTCTTTCCAATGTTCACGAGACATTCCGGTGTAAGGACTTAACCGTAAATCCGCTTTGTTTACTGTAAAAACTTGAAAAGCATTTACTTTATCTACAGTATGTGCTGAACAAATAAAAGTTAATTGTATCAATAGTACAATCCCTGATAAAAAGACATTGCGCATATTATTTATATTCTTTTTTGTAAAACATAAAGTGCCTTCACTTCATCTTGAGATAACATACGATCGTAAATAAAGTATTCTGCAACCCGCCCGTTAAATCCTCCAAGTATAACATCTCCCAATACAAGTCCATCTACTATTATCGTTTGATCCAAAAGTCCATTCAAATAGACTCGTAATTCACCTGCAGTATATGTAATACTCAAGTTAAAGGTTCCCAACTTTTCGGGAGTGTACCATTTCCCATCAGTCACTCTCTTTTGTTTCTTCCATATATCTGAACTTCCAAGAACATTAGTACTTTTATATATACCATTCCCAACAATAACAACTGGCTTAAGCGTAGAGGCATCCAGTTTATATACAATATTTCCCATTTTTAAGATATTTCCAAAATAGAAATCTGGAGAGATACACAAGGAAAGGGATATTGAAAATGTATTTGTAGAGTTATTTTCCATCAGTTTCAATTCTTTACCGACCGAAAGTTTTATCATACTTTTCCATCTACTTACACTAAAGTCTTTGTTATCAAAAGTTTTATGTTTCACAAGTCCTTTATTTAATTCAACAGATGTGACCGGTAGAGGATAAATTCCATGAATGGCCGTAGAAAATCCCTGAGGACGAACAGAACTGACAATCCAATCATAATAATCACCATACATCCAAACCATTTTCAGAGATTGTTCATTCGTATTTGGTATACAATAAGGTCTGATATTATTCTTTTTTGAATTGTAAGTCACCGCCTCATGCTTCACCTTTCCATTAGCATCTACCGTGTACTTAACAATCTCATAAACAATCCCATTATTTCCTTTGACAGGAACAGAACAATACACCTTTTCTGGACATTGCTTATCTATTGACATTCCACCGCTATAGCACCTTTCCGTATCAAGAGTTTGATGAAAATGCTTTCCGGCATAAGCCAAATATGTTTTCTTCCACTCATTGTCTGTCCATTTCACATAATAATAGTCATGTTTAGTTTTATCAGGACTAATTCTCACCATCGCAATTACAGGATTCTCATGGATATCTAATGTAAGTTCCCACACCCAATTCCGAAAATTGGAATGATCTACAACAGCTGCAGAATGAGCAGAGATATAATCAGTATTTTTACTAACACAATGCGGAGCATTCTGTATGACTGAAAGTTCCTCGCCTTGAATATCTTTCAATTTCATATCATTTATATCAACATAATTGAAATATACATAATTCGGCTGCTCATCGTCCGGGTGCCCAGTTGTATAAGTCATATAAATTTTATCTTTACCATTCGACATATATTTAGCATAAGGACGTGCACCTGTAGATTGTACCATCTGATAAGGTCCCCAATCAAAGTTCGTATCTCCATTCATGTCAGGAACAAGAATTCTCGCTATAGTTGGATGCCATTTAATTCCCCGCCAGCATAAATAAATATGATCAGGGTCTTCTGATAATACAAAAGGAGACGGATAAGTTGTATTATTTCCAGTCATGAGCTTTTTCTCTTCTCCTAAAGTCGTTATATCTCCCGCTTTCCGGGATACACGGTAATAAAAACAGGATTCGTCAGTATGTCTTGAATAGAAAATCATTATACGCTCATCAGGTAATACCAGAAACGTTGGATTGTCATGATCATCCGGTTGGAAGTATGAACGTATCAACACTTCATTTACCTGATTGGTCAGATAATCATACTGAGTAGCTTTAATATTACCATGCACATCGATATAACCGATATAAGTACTTCTTATTGTTCCCGATTGATTTTCATAATGGAGTGCTCTCGGGTCGGCAAACCAGCACCAAGCTCCTTTAGGAGTTATCTCATAACCACTGAAGACCGAACTGACTTCCGAGGATTTACTACAAACATCTAAAATACCATTGGATAATCCTTCTTTTCCCCATAAATTTGTAATCAAACTTACTACAAACAGAATAATAACTATGTTATACTTCATGATTTCACAATATACCTAAAGTTACTTAACTGATAAAAAACGTACATATTCACAAGCAGCCAACAAGAAAGCCCCGACACCGAAATTAGCTGTAGAATTAGCATCAACGATCTGACCTGGAATGGCTTTCTCACCAATAGGTTGTACATACCCCACCTTACCATTTGACTGTAATGCAACATTTACTAAATAATCCCAAGCATTCTTAGCTGCTGATGCATACTTTTTTTCATCTAAGATTCCATTATTAATTCCCCAAAACAAACCATAAGCAAAGAATGCAGTACCGCTTGTTTCCGGTCCAGGTGCATGTTCCGGATCAAGCATACTGCGCGTCCAGTAACCTCCTGGTTGCTGGCATGCGATGACAGATTTTGCCAATATCTGGAAGCGTTCGACATATTCGCCTCGGTATTTGTCTGTTTCCGGAATATCTTTCAGTACTTTAGCTAATCCGGCAAACACCCAGCCGTCCCCTCTTGCCCAGAAGTCCTTTTTACCATTTATGCTTTTATGTTTAGGGTAAACATATTTACGATCTCGATAATACAATCCCTCTTCTTCATCATACATAAGACTATCAGCATAGACTAAATATTCATGCAATTTTTCCAGATAAAGTGGGTTCTCTGTAATTTTATAAAGTTTAGTCATTACAGGCATTACCATATACAAACCATCCGCCCACCACCAATAGTCATGTCTTGATGTATTCATCTGATACTCCATCACCTCGCGTGCACGAGCAATTCTTCTAGGTTCCGGCTGAATCGAATATAAATCCGCATACGTCTGAAAACATATCTGCCAATCACCAAACAATACATACTCATCAGTTTCTCCATAGGAAAAGAACCAATTGCTTTTATCATTAGATTTTGCTCCTTTCCATTGATTATGTTCAGCCCAAGCCAATGAATAATTCATATATTCTGTTTTTTGCGTTAGAAAATACACTTCCATATTTCCTGTATGATACGCAGCATTGTCCCAAAAAGCACGTCCATGTTGTGGATGGGTAGACTGCCAAAAGTTATTCACTTTAAAGATAATATCCACAACCTCCTTTACTTTTGCTTTTTTAGCCATACATACAATATCTCCACATATGAATGTAAGAAG
>ERZ791574.249-NODE-249-length-50257-cov-84.027628_pt1 | contig 50257 bp, 29 predicted proteins | sample MGYA00433098_ERZ791574 | MGnify/ENA primary metagenome ERZ791574 (study PRJEB30046, sample SAMN00791933) | human gut metagenome | study: EMG produced TPA metagenomics assembly of the A metagenome-wide association study of gut microbiota in type 2... | reverse complement strand
ATCATCGCCCGTTCGCAGAAAATCGTGGATGCGCTGCAACTGACTGATAAAAGTAGCAAGCAGAATGTGCTCCACATCATCTGTAACCGTTATTTTCTGCTGAACGATATCTATGAGAAGTTCGGCAAGAATAAGGCTGAGCGTGATGCGGAACTCTATAAGCACCATTTTGAATTTGCTGCCAATCTGGAAAACTATCTCTCAGAGAAGCAGGTAGAGCAGGTGAAGGATGGTATGACCTTCGGTGTCGTTCCGAAAACCTATCAGGCTCATCTGGAGATGATTCCTTCTCTGAAAGAAAACGAGAAACTCCAAATTCTCAATTGGTTGAAAGAAGCTCGCGAGTTTGCCATTGATGCCGAAAATTCCAAGGCTAAACATGGCTGGTTCGGAAAATACAAGGGACGCATCAATAACTGGCTCACCAAACGGGGCTACGATCTGAAGGCAGAGCGCGAGGGTTGGTATAAGCGTATTGAAGCGGCAAAGAAAAAATAAACAGTTTCCGTAAGGTTATAAAAACTCTGATGAAACAAGAGGTATGAAAAGATTATTTTCTATATGGATATTTACGTTAGTAGGGGTTGTGCAAATCTTTGCGCAACCCTTCGCGTTTGATTTTAGCTACGTGGGCTACCAGCAGAGTGAAAAGAAGATTCCGGATGCGGACGTTGTGGTCTTCGTAAAATGGAAAGAAGGCGACCAAAGCGCTCGCATACAGAAAGCCATCGACTTTGTTTCTGCCCGCAAAATGGATAAGAAGACGGGACTACGAGGGGCTGTCTTGCTCGACAAGGGCGTATTCGAACTCTCACAGCCGCTTCGCATCCAGACTTCGGGCGTGGTGCTGAGAGGTACTGACCGCAATCAGACGGTGCTATATAAAAAAGGTGTAGACCGTGGGGCGGTGGTGTATCTGGAAAGCGAAAAGCAGATGCAGACGCTGGGCGAACCCATGAAACTGTCTGCTCCCTGGAAGTTGGGAGAGCGGAAGGTGACGCTGCCTGCCGGCTGCAAGATGGGCGATGAGATTCTGATTGTACGTCCTTCTACCAAGGAATGGATTCAGAAGATGGGCTGTGCTGACTTCGGTGCAGGCAAGGATCTGGGCTATTGGGGCTGGCATCCGGGAGAAATCGATGTACGCTGGACCCGTAGTGTGGTTTCTGACGGAAAGGGAGGATTGCAGTTGGATGCTCCTTTATCCATGTCGCTCGGTCAGGATGATGCGGAATGCTTCGTTCAGCGCATCGCCGGTAATGACTGGCGCTTGAAGAATGTGGGTGTAGAAAATCTCACGATAGATTCTGAATATGATACTACCAATCCGAAGGATGAAAACCATGCCTGGGAGGGTGTATATATTAATAAGGTGAAAGATGGTTGGGTGAGAATGGTGAATTTCCGCCATCTGGCTGGTTCGGCTGTAGTAACCCAGCGTGATGCTTCCCGTATCACGGTAGAGGATTGCATTTCTCAGGCTCCTGTCTCAGAAATCGGTGGCTACCGTCGTCGCACCTTCCTCTGTATGGGTGAACAATGTCTGTTCCAGCGTTGCTATTCTGAACAGGGCATGCACGATTTTGTGGCTGGGCTCTGTGCAGCGGGTCCTAATGCCTTCGTACAATGCGATGGTTATGAATCGCTGGGTTATAGTGGTGCAGTGGGACCTTGGTGTACAGGATTGCTTTTCGATAATGTGAATATCGATGGCAACGACATCAAGTTCTGCAATCTTGGTCTCGAAGGTTACGGTATCGGATGGAATACAGCCAACAGTCTCGCTTACCAATGTACGGCTGCCGGAATCTTTGCCGACAGCATTCCTGATGGCAGCAACAACCATGTGTTTGCCTGTTGGGCGCAGTTTAACGGCTCTGGTGATTTCCAGCAATGTAACAATCATGCCAAACCATGGAGCCGCTTTGCCTCTCTTCTGGAGAAACGACTGGGTAGGGATGTCTCTGCCCAATGTCGTGTGCTGGAGAGAGAACGCAACAATGTGAGCAACAATCCTACCTATGATGTGGCACAGAAGATGGTAGAGGAGGCGCGCAAACCTCGCATCACCATGCAGATGTGGATAGCAGACAGCGCCCGGTTCATGGCTTCTGTTTCTCCTGTTAGGGCTATGGATGTGGATAAAATCAAGGAACGTTCTAAGAAAAAGGCGGATCTTGCCCATGCCGGGAAGCCTGTCTTCGCGATAAAGGAGGGTAAAATCATGGTGGCTGATACGCTGTTGAAGGGTGCAAGAATGAATACTCCTTGGTGGAACGGACGTGTTCGTTACTCGGCTTTCCCTAAGATTGCCGATGCCGTGACCCGTTTTGTGCCGGGAATGGAGGGACAGGGCACTACTACCCGTGTGGATAGTGTGGTGGCTCATCTTCGTGATAAGCATGTGGTGCTCTTCAATCAGAACTACGGCTTGTGGTATGACCGCCGCCGTGATGACCACGAACGTGTGCGCCGCCGTGATGGAGATGTCTGGGCTCCGTTCTATGAACAACCTTTTGCCAGAAGCGGACAGGGCACGGCTTGGGACGGACTGAGTAAGTATGACCTTACAAAGTTGAATCCGTGGTACATCAGCCGCATTAAGGAATTGGCAGAAAAGGGAGCCAAGAATGGTTTGCTGGTTATCAACCAGCACTATTTCCAGCATAATATTCTGGAGGCAGGTGCCCATTGGGTAGATTGTCCATGGCGCCCGGTCAACAATATCAATGGTACGGTGTTCCCTGAACCTGTTCCTTTTGCAGGTGATAAGCGTGTATGGATGGCTGAATACTTCTATAATATAGATAATCCGGTGATGCGCCAGCTGCATAAGCAGTATATCATGAAGATGCTGGATGCCTTTGCTGATGAGCCGAACGTGATTCAGTCGATTGGTGAAGAGTATACGGGTCCTTATCATTTTACGAAGTTCTGGTTGCAGACCGTTGCCGAATGGGAGGCTAAGACGGGCAAGCATGTCTGGGTGGCTTTGTCGTGCAACAAGGATGTGCAAGATGCCATCCTCCAGGATCCGGAGTTGAGAAAGGTGGTTGACATCATTCATATTGAACAGTGGTATTATACCCAGAAGGGGCTTTATGCTCCTGAAGGAGGCAAGAATCTGGCACCTCGCCAGTATCAGCGTCGCCTTCGTCCGGGCAAGGTTACCTATGATGATGTCTTCAAGAGTGTGAGCGAGTATCGTCAGGCTTATCCTGAGAAGGCTGTCATTTACAGTGGGGCTTCGGCACCCGAGAATGGCAAGGCGGTGATGGATGCTGGCGGCTCCTGTCCGAATGTGAAGTAATATGTAATATGTAATAAAAGTAGAGAAGATGAAAAGAATGATGGTAACAGAATCTGTAAGAAAACTTTTATTGAATACCGACTTCCTGGAGTCGGTATTCGGTTCTCCTATCGTAGAACCGGATGCCAACTCTGTGAGGCCGGCATCTTCTCGAAAATTTGAGAAAATGTATCTTCATGCCGAAATAGAGCAGGCAAAATATGTTCTTCTTCATCTTGACGAGATTTCGGGCTTGTTGTCTGAAACAGACATAGAAGAACTGAAAAATCGCATAAAAAGCCACTTAAACCCTTAAAATGGGAGGAAAATTACACTGAATACCAATTTTTCCCATTCATTTACCTGATTTTTCCTTAGAGTTTGCCGTATTTAGGCTACTTTTGCACCATCAACAAACAAAAGTACACCTAAGATGAAAACAAACTACAATAGCATCCGAGAAAGAGAGGAAGCAGCACAGACGTTGCTCGCTGCCTATCGCCAAGGCGACCAGAACGCTTTCATGTCTTTATATGATATGTACGCGGAAATGTTGCTCAATTATGGTCTGTGTATTACATCAGACAAAGAACTTGTAAAAGATTGTGTACAAGATGTGTTTATCAAACTCATCTCTAAAAGCCAGGATTTACAAGTTACAAAGGTAACCTCTTACCTGCTCATTTCTCTCCGCAACAGATTGCTGGATGAGTTTCGCCGCAAGAACTATATGACGGAGACTGCGGTGGAGGATATCCGTATCTCTACAACTGTAGAAGATGTGGAAAACTCTTATATCCTTGATGAAAGTTCGCTCAATAATGTTCGTAAGGTACAGATCCTGATGAATGAGCTGACACCACGCCAGCGCCAGGTGTTCACCTTATATTATATAGAGCAGCGCAAATATGAGGACATCTGCGACATCATGCAGATGAACTATCATAGTGTACGCAATCTGGTACATCGTGGCATGTTGAAGTTGCGTGCAGCCGTAGCAGTATAAAATCTTCTGAAGGAGGAAGGAGTTTGAGAGATGTTATTGGTAGACCCAAAATAGAGATTTGCACTTTAGGTTAATGGTAATTTAAAATAGGTTTATTATAGTTATAAAAAAGGCAGGGGACTCCGTGAGGAATCTCCTGCTTGTTTTTTTATGCCTTGTTGTTTCGCTTTACCCCAGTAAAGCTTCAGCTATCTTGATGTCGAATGGGGTAGTAATCTTGATGTTCTCACGATTACCCTCTACCATCGCAACCTGGCAGCCGAGACTTTCTACCACCGAAGCATCATCGGTGAACTGTTCCTTGTATTCCTGGTTGAAAGCCTGCTTTGCCAGACCGATGTCGAAGGTCTGGGGAGTCTGCACCACGCGGTAATCGCTGCGCAGCACGTTCTTGCCACCTCCGTGTTGGTCAATATAGCGCAGGGTGTCGGTTACGGCATATACAGGGATGGCTGCATATTCTTCGCGAGCCGTCTCGAAACATTCCTCGATTACTTCCTTAGATACGAATGGTCGCACACCGTCGTGAATGCCCACAACGCCATCTTCATCATCTGGAATGAGAGCCAGTCCGTTTTTGGATGACTGGAAACGGGTGTCGCCACCATTGGCTATCTGGTGCCTGATGTCGAAATGATGCTCCTCGCAGAGCTGGTGCCAGTATGTCTGCTGACTCTCCGGCAGAACCAGGATGATGTTCAATGAAGGGTCGTATTCATGAAAACGCTCTATGGTGCGCATCAGGATAGGCTTGCCCGCTACCGGCAAGAACTGTTTGGGAATCTCACTTCCCATGCGGAGGCCCTTGCCTCCGGCTACTATGATTACGTAATCCACGATGTTACTAATTAATAGTTTATAATTAATAGTTTATAGAGCTTATTTGCTCTGCATGAGATGATCATACATCATGCCATCCTGCAGGGCAGCTACAGTTTCCTTGCTTACGAAATAGCTCAATATCTTATAAGCGTATGGGAGGGTTGCGGCAGGACCTTCGCCCGTAATCACGTTGCCGTCTTCCTGAAAGAGGGTGGCGGTATATTCGGTGTTCTCGCCGAAATACTGCTCGAAACCAGGATAACAGGTAGCCTTCTTTCCTTCGAGGATGCCTGTGCTTGCCAGAACCATTGGGGCTGCGCAGATGGCACCGATTCGCTTGCCAGCCTTGTGCTGTGCGATGAGCGCCTGGCGCACACCTTCGTGCTCGTTGAGGTTTGTACTTCCTGGCATTCCGCCTGGAATCATCAGCATGTCAGCATCTTCAAAGCTGGCAATATCCTCAAACTTCAGGTCAGCCTTGATGGTTACACCATGCGATGTTTCTACCCATTCTGTACCCGTTACACTTACTGTTTTGATGTCTACACCACCTCTGCGGAGGATGTCAACCGGAGCCAATCCTTCGATTTCCTCGAAGCCATTGGCAAGAAATTCATATACCTTAGCCATAATTTATTTATTTTTTGTCTTGTTATTCAAATAATATGATTACCTTTGCAAAAGTAAGAATAATTATTGAAATAACAAAATAAATGGCACAGCAACATTTAAAATTCGCAATATTTGGTAATGAATACCAGGCTAAAAAGTCGGCTTCGATAGAGAAAATCCTTCTTTATCTTGAAAAGAAGGAGGCTGAAGTTTATGTGGAGAATGCTTATTATGAGTTTCTTACCCGCGACCAGCATCTCAATGTGAAGGCGGCTGGGGTGTTCGAGGATTACAACTTTGATGTGGATTATGTCATCTCTATGGGTGGTGACGGTACCTTCCTGAAGGCGGCGAGCCGGGTGGGAGCCAAGGGTACACCTATCATCGGTGTGAATATGGGCAGATTGGGCTTCCTTGCTGATGTGCTGCCTGGCGAGATTGAGTCGGCGCTGGACAGTCTTTATGCCGGTGAATGTCTGATAGAGGAGCATGCGGTGATTCAGGTTGAGGCTGAAGGAGGCGTTCTGGCTGGCAATCCGTTCGCCCTCAACGATATTGCCGTGCTGAAGCGTGATGATGCTTCGATGATTTCCATCCGTACGCAGGTTGATGGCGAATTTCTCGTTACTTATCAGGCTGATGGACTGATTGTTACCACGCCAACAGGTTCTACGGCATACAATCTATCTAATGGCGGACCTATCATCATTCCGCAGAGTGGCAGCATCTGTCTTACTCCGGTGGCTCCTCACAGTCTGAACATCCGTCCTATCGTCATCAACGATACGGCTGTCATCACGCTCGATATCGAGAGTCGCAGCCACAACTATCTGGTAGCCATCGATGGACGTAGTGAGCGTATGACGGAGGAAACCCGCCTTATCATCCGCAAGGCTCCTCATAGCATCAAGATTGTGAAGCAGCGCAACCAGCGTTATTTCTCTACCCTGAGAGAAAAACTGATGTGGGGGGCTGACCAGCGCGAAAGATAATTAGAATAAGAAAATAATTAACTGAGCCCCCTTTTTAAAGTGGGCTCAGTAATTAAAATAAGAAAAGAGGTATATCCCGAAGATGAATCTTGGGTATACCTCTTTTTTCTTACCTAAAACAACTAACTAGTAACCTTGTATGTACTAAAACTACCTTTAAAACAAACCTAAACCTAAAAACATAAAATCTTAAAACTATTCTCTATTTTCGTATTCTTATCTGATAATCACTTTCTTTCCCTGATGGATATAAACACCATTCTCTGCAGGCTTCTTACCCAATTTCATACCGCTAAGTGTATACCATGCATTGTCTGTTGTGGTATTGCTTATGGTTGGGGTTCCCGTGATGCCTGTTGGTGCCCAGATGGCGGTAACATCCTTGCAGGTGTATTTGCCATTACTCTGTGTAGTGGTAATCTCATAAAACTTGGTGCTGTTGACGGCTTTCAAGTCTTCGATCTGCTTCTTGTTTTTCCCCTGATTGAAGATGATGTTTACGATAGCATCCTTGCTCTTGATCTTGAAGTCCATATAGTACCATTTCTTTCCATTCAAAGTCTTGGTTGCTGTTACAGCAGTACCTGGCCAGGCTTTTGTAATGGTTTCGCTGGAATTCCATGCGTAGAAATACATGGCTGACCCCCAGTTGGTTACCTGGTCGGCATTGGCATATACAGTGATTGTATATGGCTCGAATGCCTTGATGGTATAATTGTAGGTACGGATACCTGTTACGGTTCCGTTGCTGAGCAAGCCAACCTTCAAGGTGCAGGTCTCATCTATGTTGATGGTGCTACCTGAAGCCACCTGCTTGCTTTTGGCTGTAGGGTCTGTGCCGTCAGTAGTGTATACCAGTTTGGCATTGCTGTTCTGACTCACAGCCGTAAGCTTAGTCTTGAATCCTGCCTCGTATTCGCCTGATGGAATGTTACACCATGCGGTTTCTGCAGATTTAGAAAGATAATAACGATAGTGGTATCCTTCGAGAATCTGTGTATAGTCGGCACTTGGAGTATATGCCTTGGTGTTGTTTCCTACAACCACGATGAGCTTAGCCTTGTCGCCGGTAGTTTCATTGGCGAAGCAATTGGTTTGCGCCATCTTGTTGGTATAATTGCTCATGTTGGTGATGCCTGCAAGTTTGCGGGCTTCAATCATGCTCTTGATTTCTTTTTTGTATGCTCTCCAGTGTGGCTGGAACACGCAAGGAGTTCCCGGCATGGCGAGCATATAGGCATTGGCTGCAAGCGTATCTCGCTTAAGAGGATCCAGCGGCTCATCTGCAGAACGGTATTGCATGTCGTGATTCTCTACGAATGTGATGGCATACTGACGGTATGTTGGGTCATGCATCAGATTATTATCGCTCTTCAGCTTCGACCAGTTTTGCGCTGAAACAATCTTATTGTCTTTTACGCCTACTGCGTCACGAACATTATAACGGAACTGGAAGTCGAAGGCAGCACTCTTCTTGTTAGTCTTGTTTATCCAGTTGATGATAGATGGGTTTCCGTCCCAATATTCACCTACCGAGTATTCTATACCTGTTGCATCATTGTAGTCAGCCACGTGGGTACCGCTGAAACCCTTTACCATGTCGTAGCGGAAACCGGTATATCCCATATCCTCCTTCAGGAATTTCAGATATGCCTTGATAATCTTCTGCACGTTCTCGCTCTTATGGTCAATATCACGGCATCCTCCAAAGTCGGTTCCCTCATCATAGTTATTGCTGAGGCTAACCCCGTCTTTTCTTGCCTGTGTTGCCGTACTTCCACCATCATCATTCTTGCAGATATCGGTAGACAACATCTGGTAGGTCACTCCCTTGTAGGTTTCTGCAGGGAAGGCATACCAGCCGTCTGTATTGCGGTGGTTGACCACAACATCAGCTATTGCGCCTATGCCGTTGGCTTTGAACTTGGCAATCAGACTTCTGAGTTCAGCCTCAGTTCCGAATGAGGAGTTCTGGTTGAAATAATAATATGGCTTATAGCCCATCACCTGTGTGGTTTCGATGCATTTACCGCTTTGTGGAAGCCATACCAGATCGATGAAACCTTTCATATCATCGGCTTGCTTCTCTAAAACAGTCCATTGGGAGTAGTCGTAAGAATCCCATGAGAATCCTTGCAGCATGACGCCACTATAGTTGACTGGCCAGCCTTGTGCCAGCATGTTCATGCTTGCCAGTAAGGCGATGAGTGTAAAGTATATCTTCTTCATAATTATCATTGTATTTTGTGATTATTATTTTATGTTTAATTGCAAGTTGTATTGTTATACGTTGGCAAAGTTACGATTTATTTCATTAGCTTGTTCAAAAATTGATGCAAATCAAGCGATTTTCTTGTGCAAACGTTTGCATTCCGGTGCGCTTTTCTTCTATTATATAATAAGGTATATGTAGCTTTAGGAGATAATTATTATTAAAAAACTAGAAAACATTTGGCGGTCTCGTTTTTTATTGCGTAATTTGCGTTGCGTAAAAAGCGCAATGAACGTTTGTATAATGAATGATAACAAGATATGGCAAGATTGAACAATCCTTTTGGGGGCGATAGCTCGTGAGCATTTGGTATCTTCGCCGTTGAGCCAGCAGTTTATCAGCACCCACCATCTTCCAGCTACGAGCAGCGTGAAAACGGCATTAAAGGCATTGGTAGATAAGCAGCTGGTAAGTAAGACTCCGACTGGCTATCTGGTTAGTGACCGCTTCTTTGCGAAATGGCTGGTGAGAGGAGGAATCATAGCCAACTGAGGAAATGAAAATTACGTCCCAATGCTTGGCTATGGTGAGATGGATGATAACAATGCCGCAACTTATACGATGCAAGGAATCAATTATAACGATGCAAGGAAGCCTTTCTTGCGATTGCGTGACATTTGTCATGCGTTTATACGACACTTGTCGTACGGCCGGATGACAAATGTCGTATAATCACATGACATATATCCAAGTATAAATAAACCTAATATTTTACACCAAAAGATACAAGTTATCACATTATTATATATATATGCATCATCTTTCATAGAAGACAAAGAATGCGAATTCAACAAGCAAGTGCAAAAATCCATCCCATTGTCTGTTAAAGAATATGATCATAAAAATCTTGAAAACGTGCAGAAGGCTTAATACGATTTGCATAACGTAAAGGCATACAAAAAAGGCGGCTCCCGATATGTTCGAGAACCGCCTAGTAATCTCTTCTTATTCCTTCATTTTCTGAATTTCCTCCAGTGGGAGTTCGGTGGCTGTTGATACTTGCTCATCAGAAAGGCCCATTGACAGAAGGCGGCGAGCTGTGGCTAGCTTTTCTTTTTCCATACCTTTCGCCATACCTATTTCCATCCCTTTCGCCATCCCTTTCGCCATTCCTATTTCCATACCTTTCTTTTCATCAAACTTTCTGGTGGCATATATATCACGCATATTCTTGATGTCCTCGTCATAAAGCTCAAGTTCCTCGCGGGAAAGCTTGCGGAGGTCGCCTATCTCTGCCAATTTGCGGAAGACTGGATACTTCTCGCTGAATGGCATCTGCTCAAACATGTTCATATTCTTCCCTCCTTTTTATGTTGTTTTATTCTTTAGATTCTCTTGTGGTTTCTATAGAAAATTTCAGCACTCCTAAATTTACCCCAAAAGTCAATCTGCGCATTTTTAATGGCAGCTTATCTGCGAAGACTTCGTTCATGGCAGCTTGTATCTTACCTTCTGTTGCTTTGTCTGGTAAAATACCATGCTCCTTTGCATCTTCATTCACCTTATCTATGGTTCTTGCCAACTTGCGAAGTTGAGTGAAAGTATCAATGATGGCAATGGCGGTGGCTGTTGCCATTGGTGATTTTAATATTGTGGCAAGCATATAAAGTCCTTGCTCTGTAAATCCCTTTACAGTTGCATGAGAAAACTTCAATGTTTCGAGGTGGTCAAAATTTTTGACCACATGCTCTTTCTCGCTGTTAGTCAGTTCGATAACATATCCAGAAGGAAACTTATCTGGATTGTTTCTTATGGCTTGGTTAACCACCTTGGTTGTTACGCCATACAATTCAGCAACATCTCTGTCAAGGATGACTTGCGTATCCCTGATGACAATGATTTTACTTTCAGTTTTTACAATATCTTCTTGATGTCCCATAATTTCTTTTTTTAAAGCTATTCGTTGGCAAAGATACGACTTTTCCTTATAACTTCCAAGGTTTTAGGGAAAAAATACTTGAAAAGGGGGAGAAGAAAAAGAAAATAGGCGACTCCCGGAATTGAGAGCCGCCTATTGAATGTTATTCTTTAATCTTCTAATAATCTCCAAATGTTTAGGGGGATATTATTCTTCCTTGTTTTTTAGCAAGTCCATCATTTTCTTCATATCAGGCAAAGCCTTGCGTAACCTTTCAGGCATGTCATCCAACGTCTTGTAGGTAGCAACTCCCATCGGCTTGCTGTAGTCTCGAACAGCATATTCTGCATAAGAGTAGTTTGCTGATTGACAAAGAATGATTCCAATAGACGGATTCTCGTGTGGCTTACGCACCTTGTCGTCGAGAATTTGGAGATAGCCAAAAAGTTGCCCAAGATAAGAGGTCTTAAACTCGCCAAGTTTTAGCTCTATGCAAACCATGGCGTTCAATTCTCGATTGAAAAACAGCAGGTCTGGGAATTGTTCAACACCATAGATTTCCAAATGGTATTGGTTGCCGATGAAAGCAAAGTCTCTGCCAAAGGTCATGATGAAATTCTTGATGTTCTGAACGATGCTTTGTTCTACAACTCGTTCGTCGACATCTATTTTTTCGCGTTCCCCAATCTCTTCTACATTGATAAAGTCAAGTAGATATTCATCCTTGAACATTTCTACTGCACGTCGAGCTTCCCTAGGATTGTTGATGGTCCTGGTAAAATTGTTAGGCATGCGTCCTTGGCTATGGTAAGCATCCTCCTTTATAAGTTGGCGGAGCTTCTTTACGGAAAGATGTTCCTCTACAGTGCGGTGAATATAATAAAAGCGTGCCGAAGTTTCTTTTGGTCCACTAATGATGGCAGAGTGGTGTGTGAATGGTACTTTAAAGAAGTCCTCAACAGGAAAATCTGGAATATTAGAAATAGATAAAGTATGGAATATATCTATCTGATTTTCACTATTTTGTAATTCAGCGGTTGCAACCGCTGAATTCTCAAAGCACAATTTAGCGGTTGCTGCCGTTGAATTACTGTCAAGCATATCCCATGCTTCATAAAAACGTCTCATGTCTCTTAGTTGAGTTTCCGAGAATCCTCGAAGACCTGGTAGTTCCTTGCGAAGTTGTTCGCTGATGGATGCTAATGCGCCCTCGCCCCATACTCCTTTGCGGGTATGTTGTGAAAGATATTTTCCGATGGCAAAATATAAAGCAAGTTGTATGCGGTTCACACCTTTGGCTGCTTCATATTGTCCTTGAAGTATGGCTGTCTTTATAGCGTTGACAGCATTGTTATATTGTATCAAACTATCCATAGAGTAATGTTTTAATTTGGTCTTCTAACAGAAGGCATACGGATTTTGGGACAAAGAAAATGCAAACGAGCGCAAAGAAAGCTTGCTTTCAATTTGCCGAGTGCAGCTTTTCTTCTGCAAAGATACGACTTTCCCTCGTAACTTCCAAGGTTTTAGGGAAGAAATACTCGAAAAGGATGGGGAGAAAGAAAAAAATAGGCGACTCCCGATTTGTTCGAGAACCGCCTAGTAACCTCTTCTTATTCCTTCATTTTCTGGATTTCCTCCAGTGGAAGTTCGGTGGCTGTTGATACTTGCTCATCAGAAAGGCCCATTGACAGAAGGCGGCGAGCTGTGGCTAGCTTTTCTTTTTCCATCCCTTTCTTTTCATCAAACTTTCTGGTGGCATATATATCACGCATATTCTTGATGTCCTCGTCATAAAGCTCAAGTTCCTCTCGGGAGAGCTTGCGGAGGTCGCCTATTTCTGCCAACTTGCGGAAGACTGGATACTTCTCGCTGAATGGCATCTGTTCAAACATGTTCATATTCTTCACTATATAAATCCAACAATCAAATATATCCATACACTCTGCCTCCGTGTGCTTGTCGAACAATGGCAGTTGGAGGTACACAATACGCATCCTGTCGGACACTCGCTGGCGTGTCTGCAAATCGGTAAGCACCAAGTCGGTACGAAACTTCTTTAGCACCGGACTATCCGACACGAAATCCATGAAACATACCGTATAGACTGGAGCCAAGTGATAGTCCCAGATTCCACGAACGCCCTGTTGCACAATGGCACGTGCCGTGTAATACAATGCCCTGTCGGCAAAGTATTCCTGTTCTTTCTTCTGCATCTCGACGATGACATGCTTGCCCTCGTTTGTGACGCAATAGACATCGAAGACCACACCACGGTCATCGGGGCGCAAGCCAAGTTTTTCGGTCTTGGCAAACGTCACGTCCTTGATTACCAACTCGTCTTCAAACAGTCCGTTGAGGAATGTGATCAGACATTCTTTCGTGTCTTCGCTTCCAAATATCCTCTTGAAAGCCCAATCGACACGTGGGTCTATAAATCTTGCCATCTGCTTACGCTTTATAAGGTCGTGGACGCAATATTGCTATTCGTTGGCAAAGATACGACTTTTCCTCGTAACTTCCAAGGTTTTAGGGAAAAATGTAGGGATGAGGAGAAAGAAAAATAGGCGACTCCCGGAATTGAGAGCCGCCTATTGATTTTAAGTTTATTTGATGAAGCAAATGCTTACTTCTTTGTCATCACACATTTTGCAGTTCCTTCTGCCCAATTAACCTCAAGTTTAATGTCGTAAGTACCAGCTGCTACAGCGATGTTCGGACCATTCTGTGTAGTGAGGTTATCTAATTCTCCACCCCAACTGAGAGACCAATCGTTTTTGTGACGGAACTTCATTTCGCCATCACTCAATGTGACGTTCTTAAGTTCCCAGCAGCGCTCTTCCGGATTGTATGTCATATCCGTATCACTATCCCAACCTGTAGGAGTTGCGTTACCAATGATACCAATAGTAAATGGAGTCAGTGTGTAAGTCTTCGCAGACAAGTCAACATCTACCTGATAGAAACCTGCTTCTTGTGTCATCATGATATTATCTTCTGACTCACCGAAGAAAGCTCCACCATAGTTGGTACCATCCCAGTTTTTCTGTGTACAGAACTTGAAACCATTCTGGTTCAAGTACATGTAACCAGTGTAGTGTACACCATCCTCACTATTGAGGACATCACTATGTTTCCAGCCATTAGCATCACCTGCCATATAGAGGATAGGCTTTTGTACGGTGTAAGTAAGGTTGTTCATATCAAGAGTAACAATCCATGTACCTGCACCTGGGATAACTGGAGTCTGAAGCTCGCCCCATGAATCGCCATTATAGATAATGAATCCGAAAGCGTCTTCAGAACCATTCTCCTTGCAGCCTAAAGCTCCAGCGTTGATTGATGTCCAATCGTTGCTTACGAACTTGCTGCCAGCATAGAACTTAAACCAGTTTTTGTCTGCAGTAGTTGTAACCTTCAACTGGTAAACTCCATCGCTAATCTTGTTCATCCATACTGGAGATGTTGCATCCCATTCATTTCCGTTTACCTGGCCGAGCATGTAGTAACCCTGCTCGTCAATAGCAGGTGTTGGTGCAGGAGTAAATTTACCTGTAGTTTCTCCCATAGGAGCAAGGGCTTCACCAGAGGTAAGATTGAGCGAAAGTATCGTTTCAACCTTCAAATCACGAGCAACAGAAGCACGAGACTTATTCTGACTGCATACGAGCTCCTCTAATTCAGAAGCACTTACCTGAACGCTGTTTCCAACAAGCTTTCCTGGAATCGTGTCTCCGTTTATCTTGACTTTTTTGAGCGCGTAACTAGAAGTGTTTGGGTCTGTTACATTGATAGTTACGAGATTGATGATACCATCTGCGTCAGCTGCGCTTGCTTCAGCCTCAGAACCATTTGTAAAGGTAACGCCTTTGGCAGCAGAAGCTTCCTGCTCATTGGCCTGAGGGCTGCCCCAATCGTCATAGTCGCCAGCGCAGCTGGCAAGTGCGAGACTTGCCATGACTGCTAAGCTATATAATAATGTCTTTTTCATTGTGTTCATGTTTTTAATTATTCAACTTTTGCTGTGTTCTTGTCGAAGTTGACATAGAGCTTCTGTCCAGTTGTGCAAGATACTGCGTAACCTTCACCAGCCTCAGACCAAGAATCAATAAGGTTCTTGTTTCTCCAGAAACAGTTTCCATCAACGATAGTGAACTCTGTACGCCACCACTCGATTCCTGGAATCTTGATATATGCGCGGAGCTCGCCATCACCACCGAAGGCAGGAGATACCCATTCGCCAGTCTGATCAGCAGGAGCTGTCATAGCACAAGCTGCAGAAGCATCGTCCCAATTTCCACCTGCTGCCTTACCGATGATGTATGCAGCACCAGGATATACATTCAAGGTATATGTGATATCCTTCTTGTCTGGTGTAAGTTCACCGACGAAATGCAAAACGAACCAGCCGCCATGAGCAACCTTTATGTTCTTATCATTGCCATCTTCTGATAATTCTGCGCCAGCATTATCGTTGATAGCTGCCAGACGATCATAGCCACGCCAGTCATTTTCGAAAGTACCCCACTTGAATGTACCGCCATCTGGAACATAAACCATGGTGTAATAGTTGCCTGCTATTCCATATACTGGAGCCACTGGCTTCCAACTGCTCCATGCTTCCTGGATAGAAGAACCAACTACGTAGAGGTTCTTAGGCAATTCTACATCAGGTTCCTTGTATGTTGCCTTGACAGAAGGCAAGGTGATGATGTTAGAGTAGGTCTGTCCCAGATATGGATTTGTAGTTCCATCAAGAACGGCACGAAGACGGATATAAACAGGCATAGACTCTGGTACCTCTGCATTTGGGTTTGCTGCCTGGTACATGTCAACGAGTGTTGAGTTCAACTCTGCTGCATCCACATTCATCTTGGCAGTAGTGTATGAGGTTGCCAACTCTTTATGTGTAGTTGTTGTATCAGTCAGGAAGTTCTGATCGAGAGCAACCTGCACATGGTAGCGAACCACGTATGGAATACCTCCATAGTTCGGTTGTGAACAAGACAAGGTCAAGTGATCGGCATTTGCCAAGTCGTATGTGTTGTTTTCTGCGTATGCTGGTCTATTCAATACAAATCCGTCTTTAACATGACCCAAATCCAATGTAGGATTGCTGTCATTGTCGTCAGAGCATGAAGTGAAGAGCAAAGGCAAAACCATTGCAGGCAACAGCATCAATTTTAAAAATATCTTTTTCATAATTGTTTCCTTTAATCAATTATTGTTTTTAATTCCAAAGAACCCCGATTTACTAAGATTAGTATTTAGGATTCTGAGTCATGTTTGGATTACCTGCGATATCGGTAACAGGGATAGGGTATACGTTGAATTTAGACTCGATACCGGTACCACCTTCTACACCACCCTTGAAGTCCCAAAGATACTTGGAACCTGTGAAGAGTCCAAAGCGGATCAAATCAGAACGGCGGCGTCCTTCTACATAGAATTCACGACACCACTCGTCAATCAATGTCTGTTCATCTACAGAACTAGCCAACTCTTTGCGATGAGCACGGTTCTGGATAGTCTGGATGTCTTTGAGAGCGTCAGTAGTATTTCCCAAACGATAATTGGCCTCTGCACGTGTCAGGTAAATTTCAGCCAGACGGAACAATGGGATATCTGTATCCATGAATGTACCATCGTGGATGTCGGAACCATCAGCATGGCGATTCTGCCATTTTACGATAGAAGCACCATTTGTGAAACCTGTAATCTGTTTGCCTGGGCTGAGTGTGCGAATGCCGCCACCTACACCCATGTAGAACATGGCACGGTCATCACCAGCCTTCTTGATGACATCTTGTGTAGTTACTTTCAATTCTTCATCCTTTGCGATAACCTGCTCCTCGGTGGCATCCTTCAACGCATCGTCTTTACCTGCCATAGGTATATCGTCCTTAGGGAAGAATTTCTCAACCAAGTCCTTGCGGGCGAAGTTGCAGCTCCAATAGTTACTGGTGAATGAATTTGGCATTCCTGAAATTCGCATAGATGCTACGAGGTATGTAGAACCTGAGTATTCCTGAGTCTTCTTGCCATCCTGGCGGATAGGGAAGATAATCTCCTTCATAGCCTGAGGATTTTGGTCATTGTCGCCCATGAATACCTGCTCATAGCCTGAGAAGCCATTCTTTGTTTCGGTTGACAAAGCGTAAGCTTTACTATTGAGAATCTTGTCGCAGTAGTCCTTTGCCTTCTTGTAGTCCTTTACCTGACCATCAGTGTAAACTTCTGAGTTCAAAGCCAGGCGAGCATGGAGGGCATAAGCTGCGCCACGGTCTGCACGGCCAAAACCTTTGTCGTCATTGTAAGCACCTATTTCCTTCAGCTGTGGCTCAATCTCTGTCAATTCCTTATCAATCCAGTCGTAGAGATCCTTGCCGGCTTTCTCTACAGGCAATACACTATCAAATGTATCCTTGAAAGGTGCCTTGTGGAAGAGATCCAGGAAATAATAGTAGTTCAAGCAGCGGAGGAAACGAACCTCTGCAATGACATCATCGCTCATCTTGCCAGTCTGCTCACTGATGAACAGGTTGTGAAGGGTGATGTCGTATGCAAGGCGCTGGTATGCCCAATTGGTACGTACTGAACTTGAGTTCCATGCAATATTGGTGAGAGCAGGGATATCGGGATCAGTCTGCCAAGCCCAGATAACCTCATCGGTGCAAAGCTCCTGAAGATTGAAGAGAACACGATAGAAACCGCTTTCACCCTCATCCTGGCTCATATCACCTTTTCCTGCAGGGCCAGACTGACCGGTCAAGCCAAGTGTGGCATATTGTTTAGCCAAAAGACCGTCGGCATCATAACTAGGTGATGACTGAGGATCAATTGAGCTGATATTCAATTCGTCTGCGCAAGAAGCCAATCCCAAGCAGAGGAAACCGGCTACTGCAGTTTTGATTAATATATTTCTCATAATTATAATCCTTTATATATTAGAAGTTGAGGTTCAAACCAATCTGGAAACTCATTGGACGTGGATATGGATTGCTGTCGATACCACTGGTTACCTCAGGGTCGATACCCTTATATTTTGTGATGATGAATGGGTTCTGTGCTGTGAAGTAGATGCGTCCACTGCAAGAATTCTTAATCAATGCAGGGAAGCTGTAACCCAATGTAATATTAGTACACTTCAAGTAAGAAGCATTACGTACAAAGTAATCACTCAAGTAGTTCTGGGCGACTGTCAAACCTGTGAAACCGAGCTTAACGGCCTCTGGAGTGGTGTTGCTGAATGAACTGTTAGAGTAAAGACCTGATGGCGAGATGGATGCTCTGTTGGCCAGGAAGTCATAATATACGTAGTTGCCCAAAGATGCACGGAATGCCATACTGAAGTCCCAATTCTTATAGAGGAACTTAGTGGTGAGGCCCATGATTACATCTGGAGCTGGGTTCTTGTAGTAGTAACGGTCATCGTCGTTAATCTGACCATCAGCGTTGCGATCTACATACAGACCCTCGATAGGCTTGCCATTCTCATCATATACCTGCTGGTAAACGAAGAAAGAGTTGACTGCTTCACCCACCTTGTTCTTCAAGATCTTGGTGTTGTTACCGCGAGAAATCTTGTCACCTGTCCATACCCAGTCCTGAGCACCGGCATCAAGAGAAGTAATCTCGTTGTGGTTCCAGCCTACATTATAGGTAATATCCCATGTAAAGTCCTTGGTTACGATAGGCTTTACGTCGAAAGCCAACTCAACACCATAGTTCTTGAGGGAACCTACGTTCTTCAACAGGTTATCACCGAAAGTAGTACCTGCTGGTACGTCAACGGTTGATAGTAAATCGGTTGTCTTGCGATAGTAACCATCAATGTTGAAAGAGAAACGGTTGTTGAGAGCAGCGAAGTCAATACCTGCATTCCATGTTGTGGTCTTTTCCCAAGTCAACTTGTCGTTATACTTGCTAGGACGTACAGTCTGGTGATAGTCGTTACCGAATGGATACTGGGCATAAGAGTTACTTACAACATAGAGAGGTGTATAGTAGAAGTCGTCAATACCATTCTGCTGACCAGTCTTACCCCAACCTAAGCGAAGTTTCAAGTCATCGAGCCACTTTACGTCTTTCAAGAAACTCTCGTGGTTTATCTTCCATGCAAAGGCTGCTGATGGGAAGTAGCCCCACTTATGTCCCTTTTTGAAACGAGAAGAACCATCGGCACGGAATGTGGCGGTAATCAGGTAGCGGTCGAGAAGATTATAATTCAAACGGCCGAAGTATGATACCAGAGAGTTGTGGTTAGCCCACTCCTGCTCGCTGCGCTTTGATGGGTTGTGCTGCCAGTTGTAGTAACCAGTCTCCTCGTTGAGGACAGGGTTGTTTGCCTTCTGGTATTCATCTGTACCAAAGCCCTGATTGTAGCCATGTCTGTGGTAGTGGCTCTGCTCGGCACCTGCCATTACATCGATGTCGTGAACACCAAACTTATGAGCATACTGTGCATAAGCATTACCAATCATATTGTATTTCCAATAGTGAGTCATACCAGCCCAACCGAAGTAGTTGTTTGAGTATGAGTACTTGGAAATCTCATCGCTTTGCTGTGTAGAGGTGTACTGAGCACCCAAGCTTGCATGCAGATGCAAATCCTCGAAACCATGAATCTTGTAATCTACCTCAAAGTTACCACTGTAGTCACGGGCGTGAGCCATAATCTCTTTCTGGTTGAGAAGAGCCACTGGGTTCTGGGCTGCATTAGAGTTGGTTGTATTCTTCCAGTTAGGGTCTGTCATATCATTAGCCTTGTTGATCAGGTTCTGATAGTAACCGCCTGTAACTGCATACTGGTCGCCTTCCCCAAAAACAGGCTCTGTTGGATTCATTGATAAAGCTGCACCGATAGCACCGCTTGCATCTGCATAGCGATCCTTCTCATACATAAACTTACCTGTGATGTTGATGTTCAAGTGCTTGTCGAGCAATGATGGTGCCAAGTTGAGGGAAGCGTTGACACGATTCATCCAACTGGTCTTCACGATACCATTTGAGTTATTGAAACCAACACTGGCACGATATGGCATGTTCTTCAAACCTCCCTGTACGCTTACGTTATGGTTGGTAGAAACTGCTGTGCGGAAAATCTCATCCTGCCAGTTGGTATCTGCATTGCCTAATTTGGATGCATCAAGACCATTGATAGAGCTGACAAGTTCCTTGTACTGAGCAGCGTTCAAAACATCATATTTCTTCTGGATAGTAGAAATAGTTACATCGCCTGTGTAAGAAACAGAAGGCTTCTGACCATTGCGACCTTTCTTGGTAGTGATGATGATGACACCATTAGAAGCACGGCTACCATAGATAGCTGTGGCAGAAGCATCCTTCAATACGGTGAATGTCTCAATATCACTAGGATTGATCATAGCGAGGATATTACTCATACCTTTAGCTGTCTGGTTATCGATAACCAAACCATCTACTACATAGAGTGGGTCGTTGGATGCACTGAGAGAAGCACCACCACGGATACGAATCTGAGCACCTGCACCAGGTGTACCACCTGCAGTCTGTACATCTACACCCGCGATCTTACCAACCAACATGTCTGATGCGTTGTTGGTGATACCCTTAGAAAGCTCATCTGGCTTGATGGCAGTAACAGAACCGGTCAAGTCGTCCTTCTTGGCACGACCATAACCGATGACTACGACTTCGTTCAAAGCCTTAGAGTCATCTGCCAAGGTAATCATCATGTTAGATGTGGCTTTGATAGTCTTTGGAGTCATTCCCAGATAGGTGAATGTAAGATCGGTACCTGGAGCTGCGTCAATAGAGAAGTTACCATCCATGTCGGTAATGCCTACTGCCTTACCGTTCACTGTAATGGTAGCACCCATGACAGGCTCACCGGAAGCATCCTTCACATGTCCCTTAATTGCATTACTCTGCGCAAAGGAACTCACCGTCAGAAGCAGACCGCTTGCTAGGGTCAACGCTCTGAGAGGCAATTTAATTTTTACCTGCTTCATCATTTGCTTGATTTTTAAGTTAATGTATTATATTTATTTATTTACTTTTTCTTCTTTTCTTCTTGGCTTAAGTTGTTGTCGTTCCTACTCAAAATGCCGTTCTGGCTCTTTTCGGGGTCTTTCTGGCATCCTTCTTATATTATATAAGGTAGGAATGGGGCGCTTGCCCATAAACTTGTCGTTTCTGTGTGCAAAATTAAGTTCTTTTCTCTAATGTTGTACTATTTTTGTGTTAATTCCGTTATTTATTTTGTGCAAACGTTTGCACAGAAATTACTTGATTTAAGTCAAGATATTTGAACTGATATTGAGGATATTTCGTAATTTTGCAGCACAACTAATAGCAATGGGCAATAAAGAAACAATAACAATGAAAGATATTGCTCGCGACCTGGGCGTAAGTGTAGCCACAGTGAGTCGGGCATTGAAGGACAGTTCTCGTATCAGTACTGCCCAGAAGGAGCGTATTCAGAAATACGCGCGTGAACATAACTTCTTTCCTAATTTCCTGGGTGAAGCTTTAAGACATAATAAGGTGAAGCCGATGAAGGTGATTGGAGTTATTGTGCCTCAGGTGGTACACTATTACTTCATGTCGGTGCTTTCGGGTATAGAGGAAGAGGCTAGAGCCAGAGGTTACCGAGTGATGGTGGCGCAGAGTAACGAACGTTACGATAAGGAGGTGGCCATCTGTGAAGACTTCTATCAGAACAAGGTTTGTGGCATCATCGTTTCGCAGGCGAAGGATACCAAGCAGTATGACCATTTCGAAAAACTGCTGCAGAATGGGGTGCCGCTCATCTTCTATGATAGAATATGTACGGGCGTGAACTGCTCGCGAGTGGTGGTAGATGACTATATGGGTGCCTTTACCGCCGTTACCCACATGATTGATACGGGCTGCAAGAAGATTGCCTTCTACGGCTCGCCGATGAATCTGGAAATTTCCAAGAACCGATATAACGGTTATCATGATGCGCTGGTAAAGCATGGTTTGACGGAGAACCCTGACTGGGTGAAGATCTGCGATGACCGTGCCAATGCCGAAGCAATAACGCCGGATATTCTGATAGAGGAAGATCGTCCGGATGCTTTCTTTGCCATCAATGATGATACGGCAATCGGCATCCTCTATACCGCCAAGCGGATGGGGTTCAAGGTGCCTGAAGAAATCAGTATCTGCGGATTCACCAATGGTGACCGTGCCAAGGCGTGCGACCCGATGCTTACTACGGTTGAGCAGCGAGGTGTAGCCGTAGGCGAGGAAGCTGCCAATATCCTGATTGGTCAGGTGGAAGGCTCCATCCCTAGAGATGAGGTGGAGAAGAGAGTGGTGAGAACACGACTCGTGGTGAGAGGAACAACAAGATAAAAATATAAAAACAATATAACGATGAAACAAAAACCTGATTTAAGTTTCTGGAAGCTCTGGAACTTGAGCTTCGGATTTTTCGGAGTACAGATTGCCTACGCCCTACAGAGCGCCAATATCTCCCGAATCTTTGCAACGTTGGGTGCTGACCCACACAACTTGAGTTATTTCTGGATTCTCCCTCCTCTGATGGGAATCCTGGTTCAGCCTATCGTGGGCACGTTGAGCGATAAGACGTGGTGCCGCTTTGGCCGCCGCATCCCTTATCTCTTTGTGGGTGCTACGATTGCCGTCCTGGTAATGTGCCTGCTGCCGAATGCCGGTTCGCTCGGACTGACCGTGAGTGGTGCAATGCTCTTCGGACTGATAGCGCTGATGTTCCTCGATACGAGCATCAACATGGCGATGCAGCCGTTCAAGATGCTGGTAGGCGATATGGTAAATGAAAAACAGAAGGCAAAGGCTTACTCTATCCAGAGTTTCCTCTGCAATGCCGGTTCTGTAGCCGGATATATCTTCCCGTTCCTCTTTACCTTCCTCGGTATCAAGAATTATGCTGAGAAGGGTGTGGTTCCTGATTCTGTCATCTGGTCGTTCTATATCGGAGCGGCTATCCTGATTCTCTGTGTTATCTACACCACGATGAAGGTGAAGGAGTGGAATCCACAGCAGTATGCGGACTATAATGAAGCGAAGAGTGAAGAGGGAGGAGTGAAGAATTCTAATGCTGAGGCTTCTGAAGACAAGGCCGGTTGGATTACTTTGCTCCGCAAGGCGCCATCTACCTTCTGGAAGGTGGGACTGGTTCAGTTCTTCTGCTGGGCTGGTTTCCTTTATCTCTGGAATTATTCTACGGGAGCCATCGCTGAAACCGTATGGAATACGACCGATCCTGCTTCTGAAGCATTCCAGGAGGCAGGCAACTGGGTGGGCATTCTCTTTGCAGTTCAGGCTGTAGGTAGTGTTATCTGGGCTGTGATTCTCCCTCAGTTTAAGAATACGAAGGTGGCATACGCTGTCAGTCTGGTTATCGGTGGTGTGGGCTTTGCCCTGATACCATTCCTGCATGACCAGTATCTGCAGTTTGTTCCGTTCCTGATGATTGGTGCCGGTTGGGCAGCCATGCTGGCGATGCCTTTCACCTTTGTTACCAATGCTTTGCAGGGATATGGTCACATGGGTGCTTATCTCGGTCTGTTTAACGGAACCATCTGTATCCCTCAGATTGTGGCTGCCATCTGCGGTGGAACTATCCTGGGGCTGGTGGGTTCTCATCAGAGCGATATGATGATTGTGGCAGGTATCCTGCTGATTGCGGGTGCGCTGTCTGTGAGTATCATCAAGGATAAGAAATCAGAATAAAATGAGATGAACGATTAATTGATTGTTTCTACGGAGTGAGGGCGTGCAAACGTTTGCATGATTTGTGAGAAGAAAATATGCAAATTTCAGATACGTTTTTCGCTCGTTTTTCTTACCTTTGTAGCATCAAACATAAATTATAACATTTTCAAGAGCCTTTAAGAGTCTTATGACAGTACAGTTTAATATTGAGTATAAAGCAATGTTCGGCGAACAGATCGCTGTAAACATTCAGACGGAGGAAGGTGAACTGAAACTTCCTCTCGAGACAACAGATGGTGAAAGATGGGCATGCGACTGGTGTGTTGAATCACCAGAAAAATCGTATACCTATTATTATAGTGTAGAACGTGAAGGAAGAGCAGTCAAGACCGAATGGCTTATGATTAAGCATCAGCTCGATGTAAATGCCAAGAAGGCTGCGGTTTATACCCTTTACGATCATTGGAAGGCTATGCCTGAGGATGCTTACCTCTACAGCAGTGCCTTTACCGATTGCATCAATCATCAGGCTCCACAGAAGATGAAGCCGGAAACGGGCAGCAAGATTGTGCGTTTGGTTGTCCGTGCTCCTCAGCTTCGCGATGGTGATCGTCTGGGTGTATTGGGTGCAGATAAAGTATTGGGTGCCTGGGATGTGCAGAAGATTCTTCCGATGACTCAGCATACCTATAATGAATGGGTTGCTGATATTGATGCGACTCATCTTGAGGGCGGTCATCTGGAGTTTAAGTTCGTTGCTTTCAGAAATGCAAAGAACAATCTTCTCTGGGAAAGCTGCATGAACAGAACCATCGATTTGACAGAGATAAAGGCAGGTGAGTTGGTATCCTACGAACTCGACCAGGCTTTCTTCGCTCTGTATAACCGCAAACTTGCCGGAACGCTGGTGCCTGTGTTCTCATTGCGTACCCGTAAGAGTGCCGGTATCGGTGACTTCGGTGATCTGAAGGCCATGATAGATTTTGTGGCTTCTACCGGTCAGAAGGTGCTCCAGCTCCTTCCTATTAATGATACCACCATCACTCATACATGGACCGACAATTATCCATATAGCTGCATCAGCGTCTTCGCCATTCATCCGCAGTATGCAAACCTTCATGCTCTTCCTGAGTTGAAGGATGCAAAGGCTCGTGCTGAGGCTGAGAAGACACGTGCTGAGTTGAACGCACTGGATAAGATAGACTACGAAAAGGTAAATGATTTCAAGATAAATTACTTGCGCCAAATCTTCAATCAGGAAGGTGAAAAGATGATGAAGACAGCCGAATACAAGGCTTTCTTCCAGGATACTGAACTGTGGCTGGTTCCTTACGCACAGTATTCATACCTGCGTGATAAGAATGGTACGGCTGATTTCAACCAGTGGCCAGATCATCAGGTATGGGATGAGGCTGAGCGCAAGGCGCTTGCCGACCCTAAGACTGCTGCTTACAAGAACGTGGCGTTCTTCTATTTCGTACAGTTCGTACTGGACCGCCAGATGCAGGAGGCTCACGAGCATGCCAAGGCTAAGGGCGTTATTTTGAAGGGTGATATTCCAATCGGCGTAAACCGCAATGGTTGCGATGTATGGATGGAACCAAAATACTTCAACCTCAATGGTCAGGCGGGTGCTCCACCTGATGACTTCTCTGCCAATGGTCAGAACTGGGGATTCCCTACCTATAACTGGTTTGAGATGCTGAAGGATGGCTGCCAGTGGTGGAACCGCCGTTTCCAGAACATGGCAAGATATTTTGATGCTTACCGCATCGACCACGTATTGGGTTTCTTCCGTATCTGGGAGATTCCGGTACATAGCGTACATGGATTGCTCGGACAGTTTGCTCCTGCGCTCGCCATGAGCCGTGAAGAGATAGAAAGCTATGGTTTGCACTTCCAGGAAGACCGTTTTACCCGTCCGTTCATTACCGATTGGGTATTGGACCGTGTGTTCCATGAGCGTGCCGGCGAGGTAAAGGAGAAGTATCTCGACCGTCTGGATGACGAGCGTTATCAGATGAAGCCTGAGGTAGATACCCAGCGCAAGGTAGAGGCTCTCTTTGCTGATGCAACAGATGAGAAGGAACTCTGGCTGCGTGATGGCTTGTATGCCCTGATCAGTGATGTACTCTTTGTACGTGATCATACCAACCCTGGCGTCTTCCATCCACGTATCTCAGCCCAGCTTGACTTTATCTACGAGTCGCTCTATGATAATGACAAGGCTGCGTTCAACCGTCTTTACAATGACTACTTCTATCGCCGCAACAACCAGTTCTGGTATCAGGAGGCGATGAAGAAGTTGCCTAAGCTGGTTCAGGCTACCCGCATGCTGGTTTGTGCCGAAGACCTCGGTATGGTGCCAGACTGTGTGCCTTGGGTAATGGACGAGTTGAAGATATTGAGTCTGGAACTCCAGAGCATGCCAAAGGATCCATCGGTTAAGTTCGGACATCTGAGCCGTAACCCATACCGCTCGGTATGTACCATTTCGAGCCATGATATGCCTACTCTGCGCATGTGGTGGGATGAGAATATCCAGCGTACCCAGGAGTATTACAATACGATGCTCTACCGTCAGGGACCAGCACCTCATCCACTCCCAGGCTGGTTGGCTAGTGACATCATCAGCCGCCATCTCACCTCTCCATCCATGCTCTGCATATTGAGCATCCAGGACTGGTTGGCTACCGATGAGGCTCTCCGTCTGCCGGATGCCGATGCTGAGCGTATCAATATCCCGGCTAACCCTAAGCATTACTGGCGTTACCGTATGCACCTCAATATAGAGGATCTGGCTGCTGACAAGCGTTTCGTGCAGAGTATCACCGAAATGATTTCGCAGTCTGGAAGAGTCTAACTAACATGATTATATATACAGTGCAAACGTTTGCACACTCATTTGCAGAAAAATACCCTCCCAAAACGTGGAGGGTATTTTTGTTTTTTGTATCTTTGCACTATCTTAAGAATAAACAGATAATGATTGAGATAAACTAACGAAGATTCAAAAACAAGAATAAACAACGACTGAACAGTATGAAAAAACTGAATGTATTAGTGATGGGCCTCTTGCTTCCTATGTTGGCAGCAGCCCAGACCGTTAAATCACCTAACGGCAATGTCTCGGTAACTTTCTCTTTGACCGAAAAGGGACAGCCTACCTATGAGATGAGCTATAAGGGAAAGACTGTATGTAAGCCATCCCACTTAGGATTGGAACTGGCTAAGGATAAACATGCCTCTAAGGGTATGGAAGAAACCAGCCTGATGGATGGTTTTACTGAAACCGGCAGCAAGACATCGACTTTCGATGAAACCTGGAAGCCTGTATGGGGTGAAACCGCTACCATCCGCAACCATTACAACGAGATGGAGGTAAACCTGAATCAGGCTGCTTCTAAGCGTAACATTACCATCCGTTTCCGTGTATATGATTATGGTATGGGCTTGCGCTATGAGTTCCCACAACAGGAAAGTCTGAATTATTTTGTCATCCAGGAGGAGCATACCCAGTTTGCCATGGCAGGCGATCATACCGCTTACTGGATTCCTGGTGATTATGATACACAGGAGTATGATTACAACATTACTCCATTGACAGGCATTCGCCCAATTATTGCGAAAAACCGTGAAGCTTACAAGAGCAATTCATCTACCACCGTCTTCTCTGATACCGGCGTTCAGACCTCTCTCCAGATGAAGACCAAGGACGGACTCTACATCAACATCCATGAGGCTGCCTGCCTGGATTATCCAACCATGCACCTCAATCTGGACGAGAAAACATTGACCTTCGAGTCTTGGCTTACTCCTGATGCCGTAGGCAGAAAGGGATTCATCCAGACACCATTCAATACCCCTTGGCGTACCGTGATGGTAAGTGATGATGCACGTGATATGCTTTCATGCAAGTTGACCTTGAACCTTAACGAGCCTTGCAAGATTAAGGATACATCCTGGATTCATCCTACCAAGTACTGCGGTGTATGGTGGAACATGATAGTAGGCACCAAGACTTGGAGCTATACCAACGATCTGCCATCTGTGCGTCTCGGCGTTACTGATTACAGCAAGTGCAAGCCTAACGGCACCCATGGTGCAACCAACGAGGAAGTGAAGCGCTACATCGACTTTGCAGCCAAGAACGGTTTGCAGGAAGTATTGGTAGAAGGCTGGAACGAAGGTTGGGAAGACTGGTTCGGTCATCAGAAACTCGATGTCTTCGACTTCGTGTCTCCATATCCTGACTTTGATATCAAGATGCTCAACGAATATGCTCACTCTAAGGGCGTGAAACTTATGATGCACCACGAGACATCTTCTGCAGCTCTCAACTACGAGCGCCACATGGAGGATGCCTTCAACCTGATGAACAAATATGGTTATGATGCCGTGAAGACCGGTTATGTAGGTGATATCATCCCAAGAGGTGAGTATCACTACAGCCAGTTGATGAACAATCACTACCAGCGTGTCATCGAGACAGCAGCCAAGCATCATATCATGGTGAATGCCCACGAGGCAACCCGTCCTACTGGTATCTGCCGCACCTGGCCTAACCTGGTGGGTAACGAGAGTGCACGTGGTACAGAATATGAGGCATTTGGCGGTAACAAGTCTTATCATACCGTAATGTTGCCATTCACCCGTCTGCAGGGTGGTCCGATGGATTATACCCCTGGTATCTTCGAGACCAAGCTTTCTGAGTGGAGCAACAATAAGAGTTATGTTCATACCACTCTCTGTGGTCAGCTTTCTCTCTATCTCGTAATGTACAGTCCGCTGCAGATGGCAGCCGATCTTCCAGAGCATTATGAGAAGTATGACGATGCCTTCCAGTTCATCCGCGACGTAGCTTGCGACTGGGACGACTCCAAGTATCTGGAGGCAGAGCCAGCCAAGTATATCACCGTAGCCCGCAAGGCTAAGGGTACCGATAACTGGTTTGTTGGTGGCAAGACAGATGCTGCCCGCACATGCGTAGTAAAACTCGACTTCCTGGATAAGGGCAAGAAGTATGCTTGCGCTATCTATCAGGATGGCAAGAATGCTGACTATGAGAAGAACCCTAAATCTTACAAGATTGTTCACAAGACTGTGAAGAAGGGTGATGTTTTGAAGATTAACGAAGCACGTGGTGGTGGTTTCGCCATCTCATTGCTCGCTAAATAAGCCTATAATTTCCGTATTTCCGTCCAACTGTCCGGTTGGTCGGAAATACGCTAAAAATGGACGTAGATAATCTGTCACACTTTTTTTTCGTTCTGTTCTCTTTAATGTCCTGTATAACAATAACTTAACAAAATGAATGTCCAAAAACTAATAATTGCAACATTGACTGCAACCGTTTTACCAACTTCATTGAATGCCCAGCAGACATTCAATGAGATGATGTATTCCAAGGAGAAAACCATGTTTATCCTGAATGCTCCAACAGCCCAAAAGTCTTCTGTAACCCTCCGACTTTATAAGCAAGGTCAGGGAGGGAAGGCTTATAAAACGCTGAAGATGAAGAAGTTGGGTGACGAACGCTGGGAGGCTACAGTAAAGGGCGACCTCAAGGGAAAGTTCTATACCTTTGATATAGGCAAGGGTGAAACACCGGGCACATTTGCCAAGGCGGTAGGTGTGAACGGAAACCGTGGCGCCATTGTAGATTTGTATGATACCGATCCATCTGGATGGGATAAGGACGTGCGTCCTGCCCTGAAATCGCCAGCCGATCTCGTTGTCTACGAGCTTCACGTGCGTGATTTCTCCATTTCTCCTACATCCGGCTTGAAATATAAGGGTAAATATCTCGCCCTCACCGAGCCTAAGGCCATCGAATATCTCAAGAATCTGGGCATCAACGCCATCCACTTCCAGCCTGTATTCGATTTCGCTTCGATAGATGAGACCCGACTCGACAAACCACAGTTCAACTGGGGTTATGATCCGAAGAACTATAATGTTCCGGAAGGCAGTTACGCTACCGACCCTTATTCTCCAGCAACCCGCATCAAGGAGTTCAAGGAGATGGTGATGGCGCTGCATAAGGCAGGTATCCGAGTGATTTTCGATGCCGTATATAACCATACTTTCGATATCAACGGCAGCAATTTCCAGCGTACCTATCCTGATTATTATTATCGCAAGACCAAGGACGGTAAGTATTCTGACGGTTCAGGCTGTGGCAACGAGACTGCTTCAGAAAAGCCTCTCATGCGTCAGTATATGCTGGAGAGCGTGAAATATTGGATAGACGAATATCATATCGACGGCTTCCGTTTCGACCTGATGGGCGTTCATGACATCGAAACCATGCAGGCTATCCGTGAGATGGTAAACCGCATCGATCCTAGCATCTATATTTATGGTGAGGGATGGAGTGCAGGCAGTTGTGCTTATCCTACCGGGAAACTGGCGGTGAAGGCGAATACCCAGCAACTCAAGGGCATCGGTGCTTTCAGCGATGATATGCGCGATGCGCTCCGTGGTCCTTTCTCTGATGACCATAAGGGTGCGCTCCTAGCTGGTCTTACAGGTCAGGAGGAGAGTCTGAAGTTCGGTATTGTGGGTGGCATCGCCCATCCGCAGGTAGATATGAACAAGGTGAACTATGACAAGGAGCCTTGGACCAACAATCCTACCGAGCAGATCAGTTATGTAAGTTGCCACGACGATATGTGTCTGGTAGACCGTCTGAAGGCAAGCATCGCATCTCTTACCGACAAGAATATCCCAGAAGCAATACGTACTGCCGAGTTGCTCCGCATCGACCAGCTTGCACAGACCTGCGTCTTCACTTCACAGGGTGTTCCTTTCATCCTTGCCGGCGAAGAGATGCTCCGCGACAAGAAGGGAGTACACAATAGCTATAATTCTCCTGACAGCATCAACCAGTTTACCTGGACCAATCTGCAGAAGTATCCGCAGGCGTTTGCTTATTACAAGAGTCTGATTCAGCTCCGCAAGAACCATCCGGCATTCCGTCTTTCAACAGGCGATAAGGTACGTCAGCATCTGGAGTTTCTGCCTAGTCTGCAGACTTGCCTCGTAGGTTTCCAGCTCAAGAATCTGGAGGGCATTGATGCGTGGAAGAACATCATCGTGATCTATAACTTCAATAAGGAGGCAAAGAAGATGCAGATTCCTGAGGGTAGCTATACTGTGGCTTGCTGCAACGGTGTGATTAACGAGGAAGGCTTAGGCTTTGTTTCAGGAAAGGAAATTGAGGTTGCCCCTCAGTCAGCCCTGATACTTTATCAGAAATAGTTTATATATATAATAAGGTGTAATATGAAAAAGATAATAGCTTCATTATTGCTTATGAGTAGTGCAATAAGTATGAATGCAGCGGTTAACGTGAACCGCATTGAACCTACCGACTGGTATGTGGGCATGAAAGATGCTTCACTCCAGCTGATGGTGTATGGCAAGGATATCAAGAATGCCGATGTAACGGTAAACTATCCGGGTGTGAAGGTAGACAGCATCGCTCGCCTTGATTCTCCTAATTATCTCCTGGTTTATCTTAACCTCAATGGAGCAAAGGCTGGTGAGATGACCCTCAACTTCAAGCAGGGCAAACAGTCGAAGAAGGTGAAGTATGTGTTGAAGAACCGTGAGATGGCGGGCGACAAGCGCATCGGTTTCTCTAATGAAGATGTGCTCTATATGCTGATGCCAGACCGTTTCGCCAACGGCAATCTGAAGAATGATGCCTTTAAGACGATGCGTGATAAGACTTGCAACCGTGCAGAGCCTAGTCTGCGACATGGTGGCGACCTGGAGGGAATCCGCCAGCACTTGGATTATTTTAACCAGTTGGGTGTAACCGCTCTGTGGTTTACCCCGGTTTTGGAGAACGACAGTCCAAGTAACGGCAAGAACAGCAGTTATCATGGTTATGCTACCACCAATTATTATCGTGTAGACCCACGTTTCGGAACCAATGCCGATTATAAGCAGCTGATAGATGAGGCTCACAAGAAAGGTTTGAAGATTGTGATGGATATGATTTTCAACCATTGCGGCTTCGAGCATCCTTGGGTTGCCGATATGCCTTCAAAGGACTGGTTTAATAAACCAGAATGGCTGGCTCCTGAAAATCAGACTGCCGAGCATCAGAAGAACATCGGTACGGTGGATGGTGCTGCCAAGGTGAATGATAAGTATCTGCAGACCAGTTATAAGCTGACTCCGGTACTTGACCCATACGCCAGCAAGGTTGATCTCACAGAAACCGTAGACGGCTGGTTTGTTCCAAGTATGCCTGACCTCAACCAGCGCAACCCACACGTTATCAAGTATCTGATTCAGAACAGTGAGTGGTGGATAGAGAGCGCTGGTATCGACGGCATCCGTATGGATACCTATCCTTATGCCGACCGCGATGCGATGGCACACTGGATGAAGGTGCTGGGCGAGGAGTATCCTCACTTCAATACCGTAGGCGAGACTTGGGTAACCGAACCTGCCTATACTGCAGCATGGCAGAAGGACAGCAAACTTTCTGAGAAGAACAGCTATCTGCCAACCGTTATGGATTTCGCCTTCTTCGACCGCATCAACAGTGCAAAGAAAGAGGAGACCGATGACTGGTGGAACGGCATGAACCGTCTCTACAACGTGTTCTGCTACGACTATCTCTATCCTAATCCAAAGAGCGTAATGGCATTCATCGAGAATCATGATACCGACCGCTTCCTGGGTGAAGGCAAGGATACTCTGGCTTTGAAGCAGGCGCTGTCATTGCTTCTGACCATCAATCGCACTCCTCAGCTCTATTATGGTACAGAGGTGCTGATGAATGGTACCAAGAGCGTGACCGATGGCAATGTACGCAAGGATTTCCCTGGCGGTTGGGCTGGTGATAAGCACAATGCCTTTACTGCCGAAGGAAGAACACAGGCAGAAAACCAGATGTTCGACTGGCTCAGCCGATTATTGCATTGGCGTCAGGGCAACGAGGTTATCACCAAGGGCAAGCAGACCCAGTTCTGTCCACAGAAGGGTGTGTATGTCATTGCCCGCCAGTATAAGGGTAAGAATGTGATGACGGTTATCAACGGCAAGAATGAGGCAAACGAGCTGAATGTTTCCCGTTATGCAGAGATTATCGGTTCTCATGACAAGGCTACGGATGTTACAAACGGTCGCACCGTTCTTATCAACAAGAACGTGAAGCTCCGTCCTCGCCAGAGCATGATTCTTGAGTTCTAAAACGCAAGTAGCTTCGTTGACAGATGCATTCGACTCCGTTGACAGATGCATTCGACTCCGTTGGCAGATGCATTCGACTCCGTTGACAGATGCATTCGACTCCGTTGGCAGATGCATTCGACTCCGTTGGCAGATACATTCGACTCCGTTGACCGATGCATTCGACTCCGTTAACTGATTCAAGCACTTGAGTATGCTGAAGCAAGTATATTATTATATGAACGTTCCTAGAGTTGTAAATTTACACTTCTAGGAACGTTTTTTTCTTGATAAAAATTCTTTCGTTTCATTTTTTCTTCGTACTTTTGCAAGCAGAAGTTTAAAAACTTAATAAAAATGGATGAAGAAATAGGCAAATGGCTATTAGATATATCCAAGTATATAATTACTGCTTATATCTTATCGCAAATGTTTGGTAAAGATAATGATTCCTGGTGGTCATTTATTGGTGCAGTCTTATTGGCTGTTCTATTGTTTGCGTTGGGATATTATTTAATTAAAAAAGGAAAAGATAAAAATAAGAAAGGGAAGTAAAATGAGTAATGGATTATTAGCAATGTATATTTTCCTTGCTGTGTTCGCAACAGGATTAGTTATTTATTCTAAAATGTCTGATAGAAAAAGACAGGAGAAATAAGTATGGATACAGGATTGTTTATTATGTATGGCTTTTTGGTGCTTTTGGCAGCAGGAATATTTATTTATGCCAAAATTGATGATCGCAAAGAACAGAAAAGAGCAAAAGAATAGTTAATGATTAGATACATTCTTTCTATAATAAGCATTCTCTTCATAACCTTGAGCAGTTGGGCGCAAGGTGGGCTGCCTAGTCGCTATAATGTAAGCTATCTCAATATGGCTGCAGGTATGCCGAATAATTTTGCTGATGATATCTTTCAGGATTCTTACGGCTTCGTATGGATCAGTACGCATGGTGGTGGACTGGTGCGCTACGATGGCTTCAATTTCATGAACTTCGGTTTGGGGTCTGTAGGAATCAGTCTGCGAAGCAACAGTTGCCGTAATGTCTGCGAAGATCCGTTCAAGCGCCTTTGGGTGGCTTTCGAGGAAGGTCCGCAGGTACTCGACCTCAATACCATGCAACCTGTTGTTCCACTTTGTGAGAACAGCCGGGTAGAGGCACAACTCAATAAAGTATTCAAGAACCTTTGCACCCGAATATATTGTGATGCAAAGGGCAATATATGGATGCTTTCTGTCAACCAGCTTACCCGTTTCGGCTTTAACGAAAAGGGCGAGGTGAACAGCGTCTTGTCTACATCCTATCCTTATAATGCTCCCGATCTTGGAATCTGTGATGTCTATCGCAGAGGAACGGTTGTATTATGCAACAATGGAGTGGTGAGCGAGTTCTCAGTGAAGAACAATCAGCTCGTAGCAAAGAACATCTCATCCCTGTTTCCTCCGCTCGAAGGCTGGTATGCCGGTGCCATCATCTCATATCATGGCAAGATATGGATGGGTACGAATCGCGGATTGTTTAATAGTGGCAAGCAGGAATTCCATAGCTCTACTACCGACCATTCGCTCCAGCACGAAGTAGTGACGAGCCTTGCCGTTTCTCCAGATGACAAACTTTTGGTAGGAACGCTCTGTGGCGTAGATATCTTCAATGATAAGACCGGAGAGATAGAACATTGGAATACTGCTACGGCTGCGAATCCGCTGAGCAGCAACTTTATCAACAGTCTTTTCTCAAAGAACGGACAGATATGGGTAGGCTCTGAGACGGGTGGTGTTACCAAGTTGGCTCCACGTCAGCTGGATTTGGAATTCTACCGTCACGACCCCGCCACCCCGGGCAGTATCTCTCCTAATGCTGTCAATGCCATGTATGCGGCAGCCGACGGAACCCTGTGGGTAGGAACAGTAGAGGGAGGTCTCAATGCCTTGACTCCAGGCAGCATGAACTTTGTTCATTATACGGTGGCAAATTCCGGTTTGCCGCATAATACCGTCTCGGTTCTTGCAGCCGATAACCGCAATCAGCTCTGGATTGGTACCTGGGGAAGAGGTTTTGCTGTGATGAATCTCAGTCAGCCGGGCAAGATTATTCCTATGGTGATAGATGCTAAGCATCAGCATTTACTCAACTTTGCCGGTGCTTTGGCTTACGATCCTATCAATGATGGTATGTGGCTCGGAACCAATGACGGTCTCTTCTTCTATGATATGAAGCGCCGTCAACTCATTGAACCTTTCAAGGGATGCCTGAATGTGCGCGGCTGCATTGGTTCTCTGATAACCCGAAAGGGCAAACTCCTGATGGGGTGCGTGCGGGGAATGGTAGAGGTCGACCTCAAGTCGCGTCCTCATGGCAAGGGCGATTTCGCTGTAACGTATCATCAGTATAAACTCGACAATCCGAAGAGTGGAGTCTTCGATAAGATATTGTCTTTCTGCCAGGCTAAGGATGGAAAGATATGGATGGGCAGTAACGGCTACGGTCTGTATTGCTATACCAGCGATAAAAACGGAAAGACTCAAGTGAAGTCGTATACCACGAATAATGGATTAGCCAACAATACCGTGAAGGGTATTGTAGAGGATAACCAGGGTATGTTGTGGATAGCTACCGATAACGGACTCTCTATCTTCAATCCGAAGACCGAGGCATTCTGCAGTTTCTCCCGTGAAGATGGTCTGATCAGTTCGCAGTTCTATTTCAATGGTGCCATCCGCAATGCCAAGGGCGAAATATTCCTGGGCACCGATGTGGGTATGATGGCTGTAAAGGGCATAAACCGTTCTGTGCATCAGACGGGTAAGTTGTGCTTTACCGAACTTCTGGTAGATAACCAGCCTGTCTTTGCCGGCAGCGATTATTTGGAAGAAGACATTTCTATTGCTAGAAAGTTGCGTATCCATGAGAGTGATAAGTCGTTCACCCTCTTTTTCTCAGCGCTCAATTATGGCTGCGAGACACAAGGCGTGTACCTTTATCGCATGAAGGGATACGAGAATGAGTGGGTTCAACTCAAGGCTGGTCAGCATAGTGTGCGTTATTCCACTCTGCCAGCTGGAGACTATAAGTTTGAGGTGAAATATATCCCATCTATCAATTCCGATAAGGAACAGGTGATCTCTGTAGAAGTTCAGATTACTCCTTATTTCTGGAAGAGCTGGTGGTTTGTTACCCTTATTATAATAGGTATCATCGCCTTGCTCCAATATGCTTATGTGCGCCGTCTCAACAAGATGCGCGAAGAGGAAGTAGAAGCTCTGTATCGTCCTATCGAGGCTGCCATGAAGGAAAGTGATGAACCAGAAAAACTGCAGAGTCGCATCCAGATGATTCTGCAGAACCAGAAGCGTTATCAGGACAGTCAGAAGAAGAGCATTGAGGTTGACAGGAAGATGGTAGAGGAGAATACGCGTCCATTCATGGAAGAAGTGATGGATGTGATGGAGAAAAACTACGATAATTCTGAGTTCGGAGTTCAGGAACTGGCAGATGCTTTGGGCATATCCCGCAGTGTGCTGAGCAAGAATCTCACCAAGGAGACAGGCTTGCCAACAGCCCAGTTTATCCGCAACTACCGTCTCGACATCTCGCGCAAGATGATGGCTGATAAAACTTCCAACCGAAATATCACGGAGATAGCCTACCGTGTAGGCTTCAACGATCCGAAGTATTTCACCCGTTGCTTCACCAGGCAGTTTGGTATTTCGCCAACTGCATATAAGGATCAGTTGGATTCTCAGGGTTCAGATATGGCATAGTTCTCCTTGGATTCTTCGGAGAAATAATGTTCCTGGATGTGATAATTTGTTAAGTAAATAAAATAAAATTGAGGGGTTGCTTGATGTAAGTCAAGTAACCCCTTGTTTTGTATGTGTGGGTACACAACTGGTGGATAAGCACGTAATATCCTTAAAAATCCACTGTTTATACGTTTTGTCCACCTATAAAACCCATTTGTCCACCCTATATAATCCGATTAATTGTACTTTTGCCACTGAAAAAGGATTTAAGATTTTTAAATAACCTATTTGAATAGTAAACAAACAACCTAAAGGCGTTAAGTTATGAAGTTAAGAAAAACTTTACTTTCGTTTGCTTGTGCTATCATGGTGGCATTAAGTTTCACTGCTTGTGGTGATGACTGGGGCCGACAGGACGATCCTGCTGGCGGACAGATTTACCCATCTAAGACAACAGTGGCAACTTATGACTTTGAGTATTCAGAAGAGAAACCTGAGTATTCAGACATGATAAGTCACGATGAGTCATGTGAGGTGACCAATGATGAGACCCTCGCAAGTAATGTATTGCACATCAATGGTAAGGGTGGTGCCAAGATTGCCAATCCTTTCAATGGTGTGAAGTTGCAAAATGGTGCTGCCATCACTTTCGCTGTAAAGATTGATGCAGCCGTAGCTGAGGACGGAACAGTCGCAGATGTTGACTTGACCCGACCTCTTATCTCATTTGGTTCAGATGAGAAGGATGCTGCTGGTAATGATATCAGTGCTCACTTCTATATCACTGCCAATGGTCAGGTGGTTTACAACAAGCCTACCCAGTTGCAGAGTTTGAACCTGAATGAGAATGACCCTTCTTCTGTGAAGACAGGTATTCTCTCTCCTAATGAGTGGCATTTCGTAGCCCTTCAGCTTTCTACTGAAGGTTACCAGCTCTACGTTGATGGTAAGAAGAGCCTTTCCGGTTATCAGACATCATCAAGTGCTACCTCTTTCAAGTACAAGACTTTGGTTGATTCCATCAACTCTTTACCTTATATATATATAGGTGGAGACAGCAAGTTGACAGCCGAAGAGACCAACACCGTATCTATCGACAATGTTACCCTGATCCGTAACATGATGGAAGAGAAGGATTGGAACAAGACCATTGGCGGTAACGGAGGTAGCGGTTTCATTTGGAAAGAACAAGAATCTATCGGTAATGAAGATTTTAGTTCCGGATTCTTTGATCCTAAAACTCCAAATATTCAAATGAAAGGTAATGGTACTGTTCATTATCGTTTTACTTGCAATAATAATGCTGCAAATAATTATGAAACATGGGTTCTTGCCATAACAAATGGTGTAGCTTTTGGCGATAATGGATATATTGAATATGAGATATGTCGTGGTGATGCTTGGAGTTGGGGTTCACTCCTCGATGGCGATGCTCAAGGCGTTTCTGCAAGTTATAATTGGGATTCATGGATTGCTGATATGAAGGGAGCAACAGTAGACCTTTATGTTACTCGTACTGGTAAAATGTTCCATGTTGAACAATATGTGACAACTGCAAGTGGTTCTAAACTACCAGTTTGTACATTTGATACTCAAAAGGAAGCTCCTACAGAAGAATGGGGTACTTTTGTAACTCTAGAAAAGTCATTCTTGACATTTGAAAAGGCCGAGACTTATACATCTGTTAATTATAAAGATGGTGCATATACAATCGGTTCTGATGATAATTCTTCAGCATTCTTTGATAAGAAATCTGAAATGTATGACCTTTCTGCAGAGCGTTCACGTTTGACAATTCAATTTGTCAATACAACTGCAGGTGGAGAGAATTGGGAAAATTATGTAGTTGCATTCACAAACACTCCTTTTGGTGAGGCTGGATATTTAGAGTATGCAGTTTGTAGAGCAGATGCTTGGACATGGGGAGCTAATATACCAACGAATGGAGATAATGTAACAGCTACCTACAATTGGGATACTTGGAAGACAGATATTAATGGTGCTACTGTTACTCTTGATTTCAAACGTGTTGGTGATAGAGTTGATATGACAGCTGATGTTGTGACAGCTCAGGGAGAGTCTTTGCCTCAGATGTCTTTCTTTGTTGATGGACTTGAGGGTAAACCGCTTTATGTCTTCTTGACAAATGAAAAGTCTTATCAAGTTATCAAGCAGGTTAGAACATATCCATGGTTCAATACTAACTTTGCAGAATAATAACCAAAATAGAATAAACAATGAACAATAACATATTGCATAAGTTATTCTTGACCCTGACACTGGTGCTCCTTACTTTAGGAGCATCAGCACAGGTTACCGTATCTGGTAATGTGTCAGATGAATCGGGTGAGCCTATCATCGGTGCTACTGTTATGGAAGCATTGACAACCAATGGTGTTGTTACTGATTTCGACGGTAACTTCAAGATTCAGGTGAAGAACGAGAACGCTACTTTGAAAATCTCTTATATCGGTATGGTTGCTCAGAACATCCGTGTAGGCAATCAGCGTAATATCAAGGTGGTTCTCAAGGACGAAAGTCAGAAAATCAATGAGGTCGTAGTCGTTGGTTACGGTCATCAGAAGAAAGAGAGTGTCGTAGGTGCTATCTCTCAGGTTAGTTCAGACGACCTCTTGAATACCCCTACAGCCAACGTTACACAGGCTATTGCCGGTAAGATTCCTGGTGTCGTAACAACCCAGGTATCTGGTGCTCCTGGTGCCGATGATGCTACCATCAACATCCGTGGTCGTGCAACCTTCGCTGGCGACGGTGCTCCATTGGTAATGGTAGATGGTGTAGAACGTGCTTTCTCTCAGGTAGCTCCTGATGATATCGAGAGTATCTCTGTATTGAAGGATGCTTCTGCTACAGCCGTTTATGGTGTGCGTGGTGCGAATGGTGTCATCCTCGTTACTACCAAGCGTGGTAAGGATATGAAGCCAGAGGTCAGCCTGACCAGCAACTTCATGTGGGGTACTCCAACCCGTAAGCCTCACTACTTGAACTCTTACGACTCAGTTACTCTCTTGGAGGAGGCTCTGAAAAACGATGGTCTTCCATCACAGTATTCGGCTTCTGACATCGAGATGTACCGCAAGAGCTGTGCCGGCGAGTTGACAGGTGCTGATGCGCTTCTCTATCCTAATGTAGACTGGTATGATGAGGTGCTCAATAACTGGGCTCCTTCTCAGCGCTATAATGTAAGTGTACGTGGTGGTACGAAGCGTATGCGTTACTATGTATCTGGTGAAATCTACAACCAGGGTTCTTTGATCAAGAACCTCAGTCAGGATGCATACGGCAACTCTTCAAGCCCTGGTTACAACCGTTACGCTTTCCGTGCCAACATGGACTTCTTCCTCTCTAAGGATTTGACATTCAGCGTAAACTTCGGTACACGTTTCGAGAACCGTCATGGTTCTAACACCAACGAGAGTTCTACCAACTATGATATCTTCGCACGTATCAACCATACTCCAGGTTGGATCTTCCCAGTATCTTACGAGGTACAGAATGGTGAGACAACCAAGACACTCTATGGCGGTACTGCCGTATATCAGGACAACGTAGTGGCTGCCCTTGCCAAGGGTGGATACTATCGCGGAACCAATACCATCAATGAGACCAACTTCATCGCTGATTACAAGATGGACTGGTTGACTCCTGGTCTTTCTGCCCGCGGTATGGTTTCGTTCGACTACGATTCTTATTATAAGAAGACATTCGGTGCAGCTTTTGCAACTTATGAGTTGAACGACCGTAACAACTTTACAAGTGCAGATGCTTATACCAAATATAATGTAGACGGCGACCTGGCTTACTCTAAGGGCTCTTCTACTACTTACAAGCTCTATATGGAGGGTCAGATCAACTACGCCCGCAAGTTTGGTAAGCACGATGTTACAGGTATGGTACTTTACAACCAGAATGACTACCGTTACAACTCAGACCTGGCCAAGCGCTATCAGGGTCTCGTAGGTCGTGTAACTTACGGTTATGATGACAAGTATTTGGCTGAGGTTAACGTTGGTTACAACGGATCAGAGAACTTCCTGAAGGGTAAGCGCTTCGGTTTCTTCCCTGCATTCTCACTCGGTTGGCGTGTAACTCAGGAAGAGTTTATGAAGCCAACAGAAAACTGGTTGAACAACCTGAAGATCCGTGCATCTTATGGTGAGGTTGGTAACGACGTATATACCGTAGGTGGTGTGGCTCAGCGCTTCCTCTATGAGGAGAAGTGGAACCAGATTTCCAACGATTACTACTTCGGTAATACTGGTAAAACCGGTATTTTCGAGAGCCAGTATCCTAACTATGGTGTAACATGGGAGCGTGCCAAGAAGTTCAACGTAGGTCTTGAGTTCGGCTTGTTCAACGGTATGCTGACTGGTAACTTCGACTACTTCGTTGAGAACCGTAACGATATCCTGACCGAGTACTTGAGCCGTCCACAGTGGGTAGGTGTAACCATGGCAGCCGGAAACCTCGGTAAGACCCAGAACAAGGGTTACGAGTTGGAACTTCATCACTTCAATCACATCGGTAAGGACTTCACCTATAATATCGGTGCAACCTTCTCTCATGCAGCCAACAAGATCAAGAATATGGATGAGCCTGCTTACAAGACCGCTTACCGCAAGCGCGAAGGTCACCCAATCAACCAGTACTTCGGTCTGGTATGCGAGGGTTTCGTAACACAGGCCGACTTGGATAATCCTAACTTCCCTGTATCAACCTACGGAAACGTAAAGGTTGGTGACCTGAAGTACAAGGATATGAATAACGATGGCTTCATCGATGACCGTGATGAGACATTCATCGGCTACAGCGATATTCCAGAGAACACATACGCTCTGACACTCGGCGCCAACTATAAGGGCATCGGTTTCGAAGTAATGTTCCAGGGTGTAGACCATGTATCCCGTTACTACGACAGCGATGCGATGTTCGCCTTCCAGAACAACGGTAAGGTAAAGGATATCCACCTGAACCGCTGGAACCCTGCAAAGAGCGAGGCAGAGAATCTGGCAACAGCAGAATATCCATTGCTCCATTACGGAAGCAACGGTGACCACAACCAGCGCCAGAACTCATTCTTCCTGAAGAACGGTTCATTCGTCCGTCTGAAGAACATCGAGTTGAGCTATACATTCCCAAAGGAGTTGATCAAGCATATCGGTATGAGCAATGCCCGCTTCTACATCAATGCCAACAACCTCTTTACATGGGATCATCTCGACGACTTGGTTGACCCAGAGAGCAACGGTTCAAACCGTTACCCACTCTTGAAGACCGTCAACGTAGGTTTCAATGTCGTATTCTAATTCAAGAACATTCAAAAAGAATCGAAAATGAAGAAATATAGTATATTTGCTTTGGCGCTCGTTATGGGAGCAATGACGCTCACCTCTTGCGAAGACGCCTTCGGCAATTTCCTCGACAAGCAGCCAAGCAATGAGTTGACAAAAGCTGAGGTGTTGGGTAATTTCACTCTGTTGGAAGAGAACCACAACGATACTTACAACTTTCTGCTTCACGGTGCCAACCGTGTGAACAACTCATGGATGGATGCAGCTACCGACCTGGCTGAGTCAAGTATCGGTACATCAGGTACACGTACCACATTCAATATCGGTAACTATTATGGTGGTGGCGGTGCAGCAGAGCTGACTTCTCCTTGGGAGAGCCGCTATCGTGGTATCCGCAAGTGCAATATCACCATCAACACATTGGAGCAGGACACTGAGAACAAGCTTCGCCCTGCAGATGTTGACGTAGAACTTTACAATTCACGTAAGGCAAACTATATTGCAGAGGCCCGTTTCCTCCGTGCCTATTTCTACTGGGAACTGTTCCTCCGCTATGGTCCGGTGCCATTGGTTACAACCGAGCTCGACCCTAACGGTGACCTGATGACAGGTTATACAGAGCGCCCTGACCTCAAGACCTTCATGGATTATCTCTTCAAGGAGGTGAAGGAATGCGAGAGCAGTTTGAAGACTTACGCAGAGACCAGCGATGCTACCTATGCAGGAGAGGTGAACCAGCCTACAGCACGTGCCCTCTATGTTCGCATGATGCTCTACATGGCAAGTCCACGCTACTCAGCACAGAGCGGTGTTACCTGGCAGCAGGCTGCAGACGCAGCTGCGGGCTTCATCGCTGACTATGGTGAGAACTATAAGTTGGAAGATCGTACCAACGGTGGTGTAGCAGCCTACAACAATGCCTGGTTGCTCAACACTTATACCGACAAGAACCCTGAGGTTATCTTCTTCCGCAACGATGTAGCTATCGGTTGGAGCGGTATTTCTACCGATACTCCAGTAGGTGAAGGTGGACAGGGTGGTCTTTGCCCAAGCCAGAACCTCGTAGATATGTATGATATGGAAGATGGTTCAGCTCCTTTCAAGCAGTATGATGCAACAGGTGCTCCGGTTTATGTAAACGGCAAGCCTGTCATCAACGAAGAGAGCGGTTATACAGAGCAGAAGATGTGGAAGAACCGTGATCCACGCCTCGCAGCTACCGTTCTTTACAATGGTTGTGAGTGGGGTCAGGCTACCAGCACCAAGACCAATGTCATTGATGTGGTTTATGGTCATCGCGATAATCCTATCGGCAACCAGAATGCTACTCCAACAGGTTACTATGTACGCAAGTATATTCCTGAGACCATCCTGAGCAGTAACCACAGCGGTACAGCCAAGCGCCTCTGGAAGATCTTTACCTATAGCGAACTGCTTCTGAACTATGCTGAGGCATTGAACGAGGCTGACTATGCAGGCAACAAGACACAGGTTTGCAACCTGCTCGACCAGATTCGTCATCGTGGCGGTATCATCGGCAATGTTGCCGATCGTGCAGACTTGAATTCTCAGTCAGCTATGCGCAATTTCATCCACAAGGAGCGTACCATCGAACTTGCTTTCGAGGAGCACCGCTGGTGGGATGTACGTCGCTGGAACGTAGCAGGCGATGCGCTCGGCCGTGATATCTACGGTGTAGATGTGGCAGCAGATGGCACTATTACCCGTAAGGTAGCCCAGGAGCGCAAGTGGCAAGACAAGTTCTACCTCTATCCAATCCCAGAGGCTGAGGTTTGGAAGATTGGTCAGGACTTCCAGAACGATGGTTGGAAAGAATAACTCTTTTAATGATAGAATCGTATGAATAATATTCAGAATATATATAATAAGGTATCTTCATCAAGCAAAGTCTTGATGCTGAGTGCACTTCTCTGTGCTTCAAGCTCTGTCTTGGCACAGGAGCAGGTGCTCAAAGGCCGAATCGTCAACAGCCAGGGTGATCCAATCCCTGGAGCTGTTGTCAACGTGGCAGAGGAAAGCCGCATTGCCCTGACCGATAAGGATGGTTACTTTACATTGAAGAAGGTAACTCCTAGCGATGAAATCTGCGTAAGTAGCGTAGGTTACAAGAATGCGCAGGAGAAGGTGACCACTTTTGACGGCACATACGTCATCAAGATGGAAGATGATGCTGACGAGTATGAGCATCTCGCTCCTGTTCCTTTCGGCGAGCAGAAAAAGAAAATCTTGACTGATTCCCGTTCGGTTGTTTCAGGCGAGGAATTGCAGAAGCATCCTGTTACTATTCTTCAGAATGCCTTCACCTCAACACTGAATGGTGTGCAGACCTACGAGTGGTCTTCTGAGCCAGGATGGTCGGAGAGCTTCCTCTTTATCCGTGGTATCCGTACCACCAACCAGAGTGCCCGTTCTCCACTGGTTATCGTGGACAACGTAGAGCGTGACCTCTCCTTCCTCGATGCTTATCCTATAGAGAGCATCACCGTACTGAAGGATGCTGCCGCTTCTTCTATCTATGGTATGCGTGGTGCCAATGGTGTGATTATGGTTACTACCAAGCGCGGTAATGCCGGTAAGACTAAGATTGATTTCACTCAGGAAGTCGGTTTCCAGACCCTCGCCAACAAGATGGAGGTTCAGAACTCTTACAACATGGCGATGACCCGTAACCAGGTACGCTATCTGAGCGGTATGGATCCGATGTACACCCAGGAGCAGCTCGACAACTACAAGTATGTATGCGATGGTGGAACGTTTGCTGACGATGATATCCGCAAGTACCAGTACTTCAATACATCTTGGGCAGACCAGTTGTATCGTGAAGCTGCACCGCAGTATCGCACCAACCTGCAGATTAGTGGCGGTAACCAGCGTGCCCGCTACTATGTAAGCTTTTCTTATCTGCGCCAGGAGGGTATGTGGAATACCGAGGGTACTGAAATGAATGATGGTTACAGCACTCAGCACGTACTGAACCGCTGGAATCTCCGTTCTAACATTGATATCGATGTATCCAAGTATCTGAATGTATCTCTCGACTTGGGTGGACGTATTGATAATATCTCTCAGCCTACTGAGGGCGTGTTCAACCTCGTTACCTTTGGTGTTATCGAGGCAAACCCTATGGCTCCTACCCATAACCCTGACGGAAGTATCTATTCTTCATCTACAGCCAACAACCCGGTACGTTACCTGGGTGGTTCCGGTTTGGAGAAGAACCGTCGCCGTAACTTGTATTCTACCTTGAATGCCAAGTACGATTTGAGTCCTGTATTGAAGGGCTTAGGTTTGTTCGGTACAGTCAGCTTCGATGCATACGAGACTTTCGAGTCAACACAGACTGCTCAGATGGATTCATGGAACTACGACTATGATACTCCTGGTATTACAGATGTCAGCCAGTTCAAGTATACCAAATATACAACCAAGGCAGCTTTGAGCAACCCATCAGCTAATCAGCGTGGTTACTACTACAACCTGAATCTGTTTGGTGGTGTAAGTTACAAGAACAGTTTCGGTAAGCACAATGTAGATGCCCGTGCCTTTGCCCGTTACTACCGTAATGAGGAAGCCGGTTCAGATTACTCTACCCAGCAGAGTGCATCTTCAAACCGATATCTGGCATACAACTTCCAGGGAACATACGACTATGCCAACAAGTATATCGCCTCAGTCAACCTCTCTCGTATGGGATGTGACAACTTCTCACCAGACGATCGTTGGGGAACCTTCTGGGGTGCATCAGCAGGATGGGTACTCTCTGAGGAATCCTGGATGAAGAAACTAGGCTTTGTCAATCTTCTCAAGCTCCGTGCTTCTTATGGTGAGGCTGGTCAGTCATCTACAGGTGCAGGCCGTTACCCATATCAGAGTATCTATGGTACAGCTACCGGTTATGGTTTCGGTTATAACGGAACTCTTGTGAATGGCTATGCTGAGAGCAAGACCGGTAATGCCAACAGTAAGTGGGAAATCTCCAAGATGGTAAACCTCGGTGTTGACTGGAACCTCTGGAACAGCAAACTCTATGGTAGCTTCGATATCTTCAAGGAGTGGCGTTCTAACATCCTGGTATCCCGTTCAACCATTCCTGAGACCATACTTGGTGTGCCTGTAGCACAGGATTCATACGGTAAGGTTGAAAGCCGCGGTTACGAACTCGTTCTCGGACATCGTGGCAATATCGGCAAGGACTTCAAGTACTTCATCGAGGGGCAGCTTACCTTCAATACCAACAAGATTACCGATATCGATGAAACTGCACCAGATGTAGAGTGGCAGCGCAAGGCAGGTCATAGAATCTATGACAATACTTCGGTAGCCGAACTCTATGAGCAGGCTCAGACAGGTACCAACCGTGTAGGTGGATGGAACATCTATAAGTTCGACCAGTGGGCTTCAGATCCAAACCTGATTGCAACCTCTCAGCAGGATGCCATCGACCATCCGGAAAAGTATCCATACAACAGCTTCTCTAATGGAGCACAGCAGTTGGGTACAGCGGTGTTCAAGGATATCAATGGTGACCGCGTGATTGACTCAAAGGATATGGTACCAGATTCATACACCATCATTCCTGAGATGATTCCTACCTTCAACTTCGGTTTCGAGTACAAGGGCTTCGATGCCCGCATGATTGTGAATGCTTATCTCCGTCGCTCTGTATTCCTTTCACCAGCTATCAGCTACAGTGGTTGGAGTAACATGGGTACCCATGAGGTAACAAAGGCTTGGGGTTACTATACTGATGACCCTTCTGATCCTCGCAACGTGAATGCTACTTATCCACGTCCTGTTTATAATGGATTCGATGCAGTTGATTCAGACCGTGCTACAGGTTCTTACCAGAACAATATTTGGGTACGCAATGGTAACTTCTGGTCTATCCGTAATATTGAGGTAGGATACTCTTTGCCTGCTAAGTTGATTTCTAAGTTGTGGATGACTAAGTGCCGCGTTTACTTCAGCGCTTACAATATTGCTACCTTTAGCAGTCTGCCAGATGATGTAGACCCAGAGAAGCCATTGAGCTACTGCTGGTGGTATCCAAAGACAAAGTCATTTACATTTGGTATTAACATTGGTTTCTAATCAATTTTATCAAAAACGAATATGAAAAAGATATTAGTTAATATATCATTGGCGATGCTGGCTGTAGGAGGTATGACCTCCTGCAGCGACATCCTCGATAAGGAAGTCGACTTGACTTATACTGACGAGAACATCTACAGCAACTACGACCGTACCCGTGGTGTCTTGGCAAATGCCTATACTTATTTGCCTGATGCCTTTGCGGGATATACCGATGGTCAGTTCCGTGCTGCTTCTCGTGACTGTATGACCGATAATGCCATCTCTTACTGGAATGTGCATTACTATCACAGTGTGTTGAACGATTCATATGATGCCAAGAACCACTGGTTTGCTGAGAATTATTGGAGCAACGATCTGAAGGGCATCCGTGTCTGCAACGACTTCATTTCAAAGGCACGTGAGAGTGTCATCGGAAATGCAGAGAAGAGCGGTGACGACAACAAACTCTGCGATCGTTACAAGGCAGAGGCGCGTTTCATTCGTGCCATCCTTCATTTCGATATGATTGGCTATTTCGGTGCAGTGCCTATCGAGGATCATGTGTTGGATAATGCAGAGGCTGCTTCTATTGCCCGTACTCCAGCTCCTGAAGCATTGAAATGGGTAGCTGATGAATGCGATGCCATCATCAAGAGTGGTGCACTCCCATTCCGTTACAGCAATGAAAATGAGAACTGGGGACGTATCAATGGTGCTGCTGTCTATGCATTGAAGTCAAGAGCATTGCTCTATCGTGCTTCTGCACTGAACAATCCTACAAATGATGTTACCTGGTGGCAGGAAGCTGCTGATGCAGCCCTCGCTTTCATCAATGCCAATAAGAGTTCTGCCAATCCTTATCGTCTGTACACTACAAGCGATAACAACCCTAACAAGAACTATTATGAGTGCTTCACCAGTACCCCTCACCTGAATCCTGAGTATATCCTCAGCCGCAGTGAGTGGAATACACGAGAAATTGAGATGTTCAACACTCCTTGTGGTTTCTCTGGTAATGTGAACTCTACCGGTCGTGTAAACCCTACACAGAATCTGGTTGATTCTTACGAGACCATTAATGGCCTTCCTATCGACCAGGATCCTTTTTACAACGATCAGGATCCATACAAGAACCGTGACCCACGTCTGGAGCAGACCATCTTCCACCAGGGAAGTATCTGGGGTGACAAGAGTCAGGACGAGGAGCGTGCCGTGGATGTATCTGTAGGTGGCAAAGACTACCAGGATCTTCATGGTGGTACCACTACCGGTTACTACTCTAAGAAGTTCGTTCACAATATGAGCTTCAAGAACCCTACCACATTCGTTACCGCTTGCCCTATCTTCCGCTATGCGGAGATTCTGCTTAATGCAGCAGAGGCATTGAACGAGGCAAAGGGTCCTGAAGCTGCCTACGACTATGTAAACCAGGTTCGTGCCCGTGTGGGTATGCCTGCTTACAAGGGTATGACCAAGGAACAGCTTCGTGAGCGTATCCGCAATGAGCGCCGCATCGAGTTGGCTTTCGAGGATCATCGTTTCTTCGATGAGCGCCGCTGGAAGTTGTTTGATGGCAAGAGTGCTGCTACAGAGAAGAGTGAGCCACGCTACAAGCAGGTTTACAACATCTATAGCGTTGTTGTAACTCCTAATGAGAGCCAGGTATATACTTATCGCAACGATAATACCCATCCTACTCGTGCGTTCTCTTGTCCTAAGAATTATTACTTCCCAGTGCCTGATGACACTTACAAGAAGAATCCTAACTTAGGACAGAATGCAGGTTGGGAACTCTCTGATGCTCCTAAGAAGGACGACACTACTGAGGGTGGCGAGACTACTGAGGGTGAAACAACCGGCAAGTAATCTTTGTCAATATACATTATTATATTTTAGGTGAGGTCTATGGCGAAAACACCATAGACCTTCCTTGGTTTAAAAAAATCATATCTTAAACTTGAAATCGTATGAAGAAGTTATTACTTTCTGTCATGAGTCTGATGGCGATGAACGGAGCTATGGCTCAGACGCCTGTCGGCGATAATGATCTGGCTAATGCATACGCTACCCAAACGATAACAGGGCGCATCGCGGTGCATGACCCTTCTATCGTGATGGATGTAACAGGTTCCACTACCAATCCTAAATATTATATCTACGGTTCGCATCTGGGCAGAGCCTATACTTATGCTACGGGCAACTATCAGATATGGAACACCTTCAAAACGGGTGAGGAGAATGCCGGAACCAGTAACAGTCTTTTTGCTGATGTGAATGGCAAACTGATTAATTTTAAAGATGCTTACACCACTCACGTCATCAAGAAGGTGAAGAACTATAAGGGCGAGGAAGTGGCTTTCGGCAACTTCGATGCCCATGGATGGCAGTATAAGGGACCTATCAATGTGAATGGTACCTGGACTAACACAGCCAATAACGTAGCCGGTATGCAGTGGGCTCCTGATGTCATCTACAACAAGACCATGAAGAAATGGTGCATGTACATGAGTCTGAATGGTGACTACTGGTGTTCTACTATCGTATGTTTTACTTCCGATGAGCTGGAAGGCCCTTGGGTATATCAGGGACCTGTTATCTGCGGAGGCTTCTCTGGTAAGTTCGGCCATAATGGCTATGCTGCAGCAGATGACTGGAAAAATACAGATTTGACGATTGCTACAGGATGCACTTCGCTTCCTGCCCGCTATGCTACTCCAGGCGATGCTTATGGTGCTCACTGGGGAGAATACTGGCCAAATTGTATTGACCCATGTGTGTTCTATGATGATGATGATAATCTCTGGATGAGTTACGGCTCATGGTCGGGTGGTATCTTCATGATCAGACTCGATAAGACCAACGGTCTCCGTGACTATACTTATACTTTCCCTTATCAGATAAACGGTAAGACCACTACTCCGGGTGCAGCCAGCGCCAACTGTACCAGCGACCCTTACTTCGGCAAGAAGATAGCCGGCGGATATTATGTATCGGGCGAGGCTAGCTATATTCAGAAGGTGGGTAAGTATTATTATCTCTTCATGAGTTATGGCGGTTTGACGGCTGCTGGTGGCTATCAGATTCGTGTTTTCCGTTCAGAGAAACCTGACGGACCTTACAAGGACTGTCTTACTTCAACGGGCATTGATGCCATGTATGGCAAGTATATCCTCAACTTCGGTGGCGATGCCAAGCGCGATGAGGGTGTGAAACTCTTCGGCAATTATCAGTGGGAAACCATGCCTAATGCTGAATTGGCTCAGGGACATAACTCTGCCATCGTAGACCATAAGGGACGTGCTCTCATCGTTTATCATACTCGTTTTAATAACGGAACCGAGGGACATGAGGTT
>ERZ791574.201-NODE-201-length-56455-cov-70.012163_pt1 | contig 56455 bp, 52 predicted proteins | sample MGYA00433098_ERZ791574 | MGnify/ENA primary metagenome ERZ791574 (study PRJEB30046, sample SAMN00791933) | human gut metagenome | study: EMG produced TPA metagenomics assembly of the A metagenome-wide association study of gut microbiota in type 2... | reverse complement strand
ATAGGTGCTGTTACAGAATGGTTTCATATCCAGGATGCCAAGTTTGATGATTTCAATTTAGCCAATCAGTTGAATATAGTTTGGAATATTACCTGCAAGATGCATCCAAGTATTAATTGTACAATGCATTGCAATTGTATCGAAGATTTGAAGATAAAGGGAGAGTATTGCATTCATATCAGTGATTTGCTTCGTATCTTCATTACCAACATGATGCTTCATAGCAAGGATGAATATAAAAAAGAGTTCAATGTCAATGCAACGGTTGAAGACGGAGTTTTGACGATTATTTTTGAAAATAATTGCTCAGGCGACGCAGAATTGTTAAACGAGAAATTCACTCAGCTGTTGTCATCAGAGGATAGACTTCAGAAAGAAGGCGGCAGCGGACTCGTGAAAGCTCGTAAGATAGTGCGTTACGATTTAGGCTGTACCGACAATGAAGTTTCTATCAAGGTAAATGATGGCAAGTGTCGCTCTGTGATAACTATTAACCTGTCAAATATTCGAGCCAATGGATAATAAGAAAATATTATTGGTGGAAGATATGGAGGAGAAGGCAAATGCCATCATCGCCTATCTGAAAGAGGCTTTTCCTGGCATAGAGGTCGTGCGCCGAGAATCTTATAATTCTTCGCAGAAGGAAATCTATGAGCATCATAAAGACTATTTCGTGATACTCCTGGATATGTCGATGCATACATTTGACCGTTCAAAGGAAGAAAGTGGTGGCGAACCGGAGCCTGTGGCAGGAAGGAAAATCCTCAATGGTATGTATCTGCGTGACATCGGCACGAAAGTAATAGTTGTAACGATGTATGGAAGTCATGAAGGAAAGAAACTTCTCACCTTTGTAAATGACCTGAAAGAGGAATACCCAGACAACTACAGTGATTATGTTTTTTTCTCCTTTCAGAAGAATGATTGGAAAGAAAAGCTAAAACAGCAAATCTTACATTTATTATGATTAGCATATTGATAATGGAAGACCAAGAGGAGAAAATTTCAGCAATGAAGTCTCTTTTGGTGGATGAGTGTAATATACCGGAAGAGGCGATAGATGTAGCAAAGAATATCTTTGATGGCCGTTTGTTGCTGCAAGAAAAAATCTATGATTTGCTCCTCCTTGATATGGTACTTCCTGCTAGGGCAGATTTGGAACCCAACGAAGACGACTCGCCAAAATTTATCGAGGATATTTATACCAATCCTAATATTTACATACCGAGTCAGATTGTAGGTGAAACGTCTCATGATGATAAGTTTGAGGAACTGAAACTGAGATTTGAAGATAAGTTGTGGACTCTCGTTCAGTACAAGAATAATTCCAACGACTGGAAATCAAAGATACGAGCCAAGGTCTTCCATCTTCAGAGACATATTCTGCAAGTAGAAACTTCCGTAAGCCAGAAGTCTCATTACGACCTGGCTATTGTATGTGCTTTGCGAGACGAGTATAATGCTCTTTTAGAAGTTTTTGGTAAGGACAGATGGAAAAAGTGTCAAGACAGTACGTTCCCGCTCCCTTATCATACTTGTAGAATTGCAACGTCAGGTATAGGACAGGAATATTCTGTTTGTGCTGTATGTGTTGGAAATCCCGGAATGGTACAGACATCTATTTACACAACAGCTGTCTGCAAGATCTTTACGCCGAAGACGATTTTCATGACCGGTTTTTCTGCTGGTTTAAAAGAATGTAAACTCAATTTTGGCGATATTGTTATAGCCAAGTCTGTGCAGGATTATTCTAGGGGTAAGATGCAGGATGAGCCTACAGGAACGGTTCGTTTCCTTCGTGAAATCCATCAGATAAGTGTATCCCATCGTCTACAGTATGCTGCAGAAGAAATCTCTTCCGACAGAGGTTACATGTCAGATATCAACTTACAGTTGAAAGATATGAATCTTTTGGAGGATGGAGAAAATGTAAAAGCTGTTGTTGCCCCTACCGTTTGTGGTCCCTTTGTCGTTGCTTCTTCTGAAATAGTAGATGACATCAATGAGATGGACAGAAATCTGATGGCACTTGATATGGAAGGTTTTGGACTTTACGCTGCTTGTCAGGCAATGGGTGTAGAATGTTTGTGGGTAAAAGGAGTCGCAGATTATGGCAAGCCAGGTAAGGGCAATGCCTACCATAAGCTAGCAAGTTATGCTAGCGCCATGTTTTTATATAAATTGATAAAGGAAAGCTTGTAATTTCCTTTCTTCTACGCAAGATTTTTTCAAAATCTCTTGGTTGTTCCGGAATAAAGTTGTATCTTTGCTTTCTATAAAAATAAAGTAGAATAATAGCATATGTCTAAAGATAATAACAACTTAACAATATTGTCAGGGCAATCAGTACTTTTGCCTTCTCAAAATGAAATTCAAAGGAGAATATATTCTATTCGTGGCGTGCAGGTGATGCTTGATCGTGACCTCGCCCAGCTCTACCAAGTTGAGACAAAAGTTCTTAATCAGGCAGTAAAGCGTAACATGAAGCGCTTTCCTGATTATTATATGTTTCGTTTGACAGAAGAGGAATGGAATAATTGGAAGTCACAATTTGTGACCTCCAATTATATGAGTGAAGATGAAATTCAGGCTATAAAGATGGGAGTCAGACGTCCTCCTTTTGCTTTTACTGAACAAGGTGTAAGCCAATTGTCATCCGTATTGAAAAGTGACCGTGCTATTGAGACAAGCATTCGCATAATCGATGTTTTTGTTGCCATGCGCAAATTTATCTTCTCTAATGCAGGATTATTTCAGAGAATAGAGTCGCTTGAAGCATTTCGTATAGAAACTAAACGAGGCTTGAAAAATATAGATGCTCGTTTTGATCAGATTATGAGTCGTCTAGATGATGGTTCGCTTAAGCAAAAATTGGGAATTTTCTTTGATGGACAAATGTTTGATGCCTTTGTCTTGGTAGAGGAGCTAATCCAAAAGGCTAAACGTAGGATCGTACTAATTGATGACTATATAACAGCTTCTCTCTTGGATCGTTTTCATAAGCGTAATACAGGCGTAACTTTAGATTGTTATGTGAAAAGTCGATTTGCAACACCTGCTTTATGTGATGCTATAGCAAATTATAACACACAGTATCCTTTAGAGCCGACAAGACTTCATACCTTTGAGCGTTCACATGATCGTTGGCTTATTATAGACGATATCGTTTATCATTTTGGTGCATCTCTAAAAGATTTAGGCAAGCGTTGGTTTTCTGTCGATATTGTAACAGAACATACAGCAGATGATTTTATTTCGCGCCTGTAAAAGGCAGAATATTTAAAAAATATCCCCCATTCGAGTGGCGACGAGCGCAGAGCGATACTGCGGTGGGGAACAAAAATGGTAGTCCCACCCAGCAAGCCGTCCCCATGCGCCATAATCAGCAACCTATAAACTATTAATTGTAAATTAAAAATTGTAAACTCTCTTTCCCCAGGCGGTCCCATCCCGCACAATCTGGCGAAGACCTTTGATGGTCCGCCAACCTTAGAGCGCAGCGGTTCCGAGCACCGAGTAGGGCGGTTTCCTCCCTCTCCCCTGAGGGTGAGAGGGTCGGGGTGAGAGGTGGAGCCCTCTTTAAGGGTAAAGAGGGACGGGGTGATTTTCGAAAAAACTCCTTCTTTAATGCTAAAGATGGCTGGGATGATTTTAGAAATTCTTTTTTTAAAGAACAAAAGATAAACCAATGAATATAGTAAAAACAGAAATAGAAGGCGTTCTCATTATAGAGCCACGCCTCTTCCGTGATGCTCGTGGCTACTTCTTCGAGAGTTTCAGCGAGCGAGAGTTTGAAGAAAAGGTTGCCCCAATCCTGGGACACAGTGTTCACTTCTGTCAAGACAACGAGTCTATGAGCAGCTATGGCGTAATGCGTGGCCTACACTTCCAGCGCCCACCATATACACAAAGCAAACTGGTACGCTGCGTAAAGGGTAGAGTGCTCGATGTAGCAGTGGATATTCGCAAAGGATCACCATCCTACGGCAAACATGTAGCCGTAGAGTTAACAGAAGACAACCATGTCCAGTTCTTCATCCCAAAGGGCTTTGCTCATGGTTTCGCCGTACTCTCAGAAACAGCCGTCTTCCAATATAAGTGCGATGAGTTCTATCATCCAGAAGCAGATGGAGGCATCAGTATCCTCGATGATTCCCTCGGTATCGATTGGAAAATCCCAACAGAACATGCTAATCTCTCAGAGAAAGATACGAAGCATGCCATGCTGAAGGACTTTGATTCTCCATTCAATATCAACGTGGATTTATACAAATAGGCACCTGATGCCAGATAAAGAACTTTTGAGCAAATACTCTCGTTTATAAATAATGGGAATGCTTTATCGGTGATATATTATGCCTTGATAACAGAGGCACTTTTAGTTAAATCTGTTTATAAATCAGAAAAGTCTAATTTCTTAAAATACTCTGTATCCCTAGTAAATACTGGGGATGGAGTTGTATTGTCATAGGGGGTTGGATGCTTACAAACAATTATAATATGTTACGAATAAATTCTATAGATATAAATGGAATAGGTCCAATATTCAAGTTGAATTTGGACTTTAATCCACATTTTAATATCATTTGTGGATCGAATGGTATTGGTAAAACTACTATTTTAGAATGCCTTGCAGAATCATTTTGTGGTAATGAATTTACTTTACGTAAAAACTCGCTTTTAGGTTCTGGAAATTGGACAGTTAAAGTCTCAGCTGACCCTAATAATTCTCAATATATCAAAAAAATTGAAATAGACTCTATACGTCCTGATATTAAGAACAATAAGGCCTATTGGGATCTGAATGACTATGCTCATGACGTTTTGTTCTACAAGATAAATCGTTCAATGAACTATGTCAATTTAGATTTTATATCAAAAGACCCCAATTATGACAATTATCAATATAGTCGTCAGTTGAAATTTGGAACCGACTATGCTGATATAAAGAAATGGTTTATAAATCGTTTTTTATGGTCCAAACATGTAGGAGAATTGTCAGAAGAACAATTAGAAAATTTGAACGCAGCTAAAAGTGTGTTTTCTTTTATGGCAGAAAACTTCTCTTTTGAACGAATAGACCATGAGTCTAATGATATTATAATCAACACTCCCAAAGGAAAAATTGTTTTTGAACAATTGTCAGCTGGCTATATTTCATTTGCTATAGTCTTGTTAGGTTTGATTAAAGACATTGAATATCGTTACAAGAATCCTCATATAAAGGTTTCACAATTCTCTGGTATATTAATTATTGACGAGATGGATGTACATTTACATCCAGAATTACAAGCAAGGATATATAATGCTTTAGATCAGTTGTTTCCAAGTGCTCAAATATTTACTTCTACTCACAGCCCACATGTTATTCAAGTGGCAAAACCAGATGAAGTGATACCTTTGGTGTCGGAAGAAGACGGTAATGTTCATGTTAATCCTATCGTTAACAAAAAGTATGGATGCCAAGGTTGGACTATCGAAGAAATTCTACAGGATGTTATGGGAATGAAGGATACACGTTCTGCAATATACAAAGGATTTATGGATAAGTTTAATTTGGCTTTGCAAAATGACGACATGGAAACAGCTCATTCTGTTTATAACGAATTGAAGCTTATGCTGCATCCAGATAATGTTTTGCGTAAGGTATTGGAAATTCAGATGATTGGAGGCTAAAATATGATTCATATAAATAGAACAGGAAAGCCCAAAGAGCTTACTGACGAGGTTGTGAAACAAAAAACAGAATTGTATAAGAAAGATAATACAAAAACTGTTTGGAAAGAAAAATATATTCAAGAAGCTTTGATGGCAATGTCTTATCATAAATGCTGTTATTGTGAGTGTTTGTTGGATGAAGAGAGCAAATACATGGAAATCGAACACTTTCATGATAAAAGTACCTATCCTGATGAGGTTGTGATATGGGACAATCTTCTTCCAAGCTGTAAGAAATGCAATACAACGAAAGGTACACATGACACCAAAGCCTATCCTATAATCAACCCAGCCATAGACTATCCTCAAAAGCATATGATTTTGTACAAAGGCGTAAGATTTAGAGAAAAAGACAAATTGGGGGAGATGACAATTACCGCTCTTAATCTAAACGATCAAGAACGGCACTGTATGCCAAGATATAAATTGATGACTGAGGTTACTCAAAAAATAGAGTACTTTTATGAAACTTCAGAGGAATATTTAAGTGGGCAAAAGACACAGACCCCACAAGGACTGGGGCGTTTGCGAAATAATGTGTTGAGTTTGTTGTCCTTAGGTAAAAAAGAAAAAGAATACTCTTCAATAGTAGCGACAGCTATAATGAATGATCCATATTATGCTAGATTAGAAAATAATATGAAGAAACTTAATAGTTGGAATCAGGATATGACTGATGTTGCAAAAGAATTGTCTGAAATCAAGTATGACGAGCAATAAGCAATGTAAAAAAATACAATGACAGAATGATAATGCAATAAATTGTTTGGTATATTACCATTACAGCGTAAGGTTTTAACATATTGAAGTATTTACCTTTGAATCCGAATTCATATATGTCAGAATTATGGAAACAATGGAATACAATCTAAAATGTATATTTATGATGAATAAAACAGATGATCCTGACTTTGTTGCCTCTTGGCAGAAAGTTGAGGAGGCTCTAAAGCGTCTTGATGAAAATCAGGTGGAACGTTTGTTCTCAAAGAAACATGCGTCCTTGGCTGATTTTCACCAAGCTCTAACAAAAGAGTTGGAACTAAAGGCTGCTGCCTTGGAATCTGCTGTGGCTTTTTTGAAGGAAGAGAATCAGGCAATAATGCAGGAAACCTTAAAAATCAAGTCTGAAACAAAGAAACTTCGTGAGGAAAGAGAACGGATGAGTGAAGAATTGTTGCAGAAAAAGCATGCGCTAGACCTGTTGAAAGCTACCTCTTGCCCGCATGAAAGATGGGGATAAGGATTATAAGTCTATGTTTCCATGTTACTATGTTGAAAAAGTAGGTGAGGTGAAGGAGTGTGCTTAGCAATCCTTCACACTAAAAGATAATGCAAACGAGCGCAATGAAAGCTGGCTTTCAAATTGCCGAGTGCAGCTTATCTTCTACAATAACGTTACAAATTATATTTTTCAAAAATCTGATAGGTGTAACCGCTTGTAATATAGTGGGGACGTTGTATTGGTGATATACCATGCGTGATTATTATGCTTATTGTGTGGATTAAAAATCTTAGTTATGGCTTTTAAATATCAAGTTGAAATTGACCATTTTGTTAGTCAAGGCGCAGAATTGCCAGTATTGCATGTGATAACAGACAAGGAAAGTTTTAGGTATGTATTTGCTAATTCGGCTCAACAAAATCATATCCCACCTCATAAATTGCATCCAAATAGATTGGAACAGCAAATAAAGATAGGGAAAGTGGATTTAAGTGGCTTTGCTTTGTCTAATTTGGAAACAGAGAAACAAGCAATGGCATTTTATCAATATCTTCTCAAAATTTGTAAAAATGCCCGTAAGCAAATCGGTGATTCTCTTTCTTATGGAGTTCTGACTAAAACAGATGGTCTAATTACGGATACAGATGTAAATGGTCATTTTGACTTATATGAATCGGATATTTGCAATTTAAACCAAACTTTTAAAATTGTCAAATCATTATGATACAACTGCAAGGAATAGAAGGATGTTTGTCCATTGTTGAATTGACAAAAGTTTCTGATCTCATTTACTTCGATGGGCCTTTCTTGTCTCATTACGTGCATAAGTCTGGTGATAACTATCTGTCTTATTGGGTGGATTGTGATGGTGAGTTTCAACGATGGTTGGTCTTTAGGGTTGGAATAACTTCATTGCAGAAGTATGTAGATAAGAAAATGAGTCTTTTGGATGTAATAAGACAACTTGATGATGGTTTTGTTTATCTTGTCGATGTAGATGTTGACGGACAAACGACAAAGCCGAAGATTCTCTTTTTGGACCAATTACCTGATGATTACTTGCCTGAAGCAGACTCTTACTATGATTTTTCTATGGAAAGGAAATCTGATGTAGAGTCTTTGTCTTTGGCAAATAATAGTGGCATGTTTGAAATCCATTTTACAGGTGCAGATGTTAAATATGGTAATATGCCATTTGATAAATATACCAAATGCTTACAGAAAATAGAAGATTTACGGCAGTGCTGTGCCAATAGCTTTATAAAAAAGGTAAAGGCTTCTGATTCCTATAAACGTTTAAAGTCTGATGAAAAAGGTAGAGTACTTGATGAACTTCGTTTGAATACAAATTTCCAGTATGTATATTCATTAGCTGGTTCTGTACGTGTTTTGCTGCGTCCACAAAATCTCCAGACATCTTTTGAGCAAACATCTGCCGATGATTTTGCAAAAGAATTGATAAGATTGTTTAAGTCTGGTTTTGATGTGGAACAATTGCGTGAATATGCTAGAGAATATGGACAAGAGGCTTTGGTGAAATTTAATGAGCTTCTTGACTTACTTCTAAAAAACAAAGTGGATTTGGAGATAAGTTGGACCAATACTAATCAAAATGTGTACTTGGAGCAGAAAATATATAAAACAGACAAAAAAAGAATACTTGATAATTTGTCTCAAAGTATAGAAACGAAGCTGGAACTTTCCTTTCAAGGTCGCTTTTATTCTTTGAACACAAAAAATGGTAGATTTTCATTTGAATCAATAGGTGATGAAGTTGTACAGATTTCTGGAAAATTTGATGAAAACATCATAGGTATAATACAGACTCTAACCTTTGAACAAACTTATGAGATAACTGTAGAAAGGAAAATACAGAATGGACTAACGAAAACTCATAAGCCAACAGATACCATTATTGATATAAAAGAATTGTGATTATGGAAATCTTTGTAGGTAAATATTCTGTCTATAGTTCCGGTGTTCTTATCCTGTCATCAGACAAGACAATTACAATGAAGATAGAAGATACAGATTTTATCTTTGATTTTGAAGACATTGAAGGTGGTTCTCCTCATTTACAACTTGGAGAATCAAATGACCATAGTTGTCATTTAACGTTTTGCAATTTTAGCAATCCTCTAGGTGTAAGCATCAAGGAGCCTGTTCTAATAGCTTCTTTAAATAATGGGGACAATCTTTATTTGCAATATGCTATCATAACCGTAAATAAAGTGGTAAAAGTTTTCCAATATACTCTTTATACAAAAAAAGGCGATGGCAAATAAAATTAGAACCGAAGGTCTCTTGCAAAGTCAAGTCTATGAGAATGGAAAACTGTATAGCATTTCTATAGCTGATTTGAAAGGAAATGAAATAGCTATTACACAGTTGGTAAACGATTATAATACGAAAGTTCAGACTATTGAAAAATTGCAACTGTCAGAAAAACGCTTGTCTTCCGAATTGCAATATCAAAATGCAAGTCCGTTCTTTGCGATAATTGCTGCATTGATAAGTATTGTAGGGTCTGTAATCTCATGTTGTGGTGTAAATTTCATTACGAGTAATGAAAATGTTGTGGTGGGTTATATATTGGTAGCTTCAGGTAGTCTTTTGTTGTTTATCGGCAGTGCTTTAACTATATGTTATAAGTATGTATATAGGTGGATGAATAAGCAAAAGAATAACAATTGTGGTTATTGATAAGTTTATTATTAGGGTGAAAGTGCTCTTTTTAACGGATTCAAATTTATAGATATGGATATAAATAATAACTTGCAAGTACAGAGTCTCACAATAGAGACGATGTACAATTATTATAAATCTAACAAGTTAATCGTAAACAGACGCTATCAGCGTAAACTTGTTTGGACAGTTGAGGAAAAGGAGGCTTTTATAGATTCTATTTCGATAAATTATCCTGTTCCGATATTTCTTGTTGCAGAGGTTGACTATAAAGGAAGTCAAGCATATGAAATAATAGATGGAATGCAACGTTTGAATGCCATCATGGATTTTTTGGAATGCGAATATCCTTTGGATGGAAAATATTTTGATATGGACTCTGTTTCATCAATAAAATTGTTGAAGGACAATGGATCTTTAAAGCAACGCACGCCGGTTTTGGATAGGGAAACATCTGCAAAAATTGCAGGATATTCTATTCCTTTGTCGGTAGCAAACATAAAAGAATCAAAGATTATTGATGATATATTTAAGCGTATCAATTCTTGTGGTAAACATTTATCTGCACATGAAATTAGACAAGCTGGGGCAACTAACAGATTCGGAAAAATAGTACGTCAACTTTCAGAAAGTATAAGACGAGATGTTTCTCATTCCGATGTGTTGACCCTTAACAATATGAAGCAAATATCAATAAATAACCATAAGTTGTCGTATGGAATAGATTTGGGAGGTATTTTTTGGAGAATGCATAATATAATCACCGCAGAGAATATTCGTGATTCGAAGGACGAGGAATTAGTTGCTCATTTATTGAGTAGTATTCTTGTTTCTCCTCGACCTTCTGCAACAGCACATAATTTGGATAAGTTTTATTCTGATAATTCGGTATTGGAAGCAAAAATATCACAAGAAGGTGAGTCTGTTATAATCGGTCGTTTTCAAGCGGTTTTAGAAGAATTCCGAAAGATATTTGAGGCAGTACCTCAATCTTCTTTTTATAAAGTTTTGTTTAAACAGAATACTAAATATGTTAACAGAACATTTCAGGTCTTTTTCCTAGCATTATATGATATTTTAGTTAAAGAAGAGTTGAAAATATCTAATTATGAAGAATTATGTAAAAGTCTTGAGGGTTTAGGTGATAAGTATTTTACTGCCAATGCGGAAAAATATCGTTATTCCATAGAACGTGAAAAAGGTATTGATATAGCAAAGGGGTTGATTCGTAAATTTTCTGAGAAACGTAATGGGATAGACCCAGGATTAAGTAATGGTATGACCCATATAAAAAATATTTTGAGTCGCTCAAATACAGAAAACACAAACTATGATTTCAAAATAGGACTGCATAGAATGTATAATGGAGGACAATTTGATGAAGATTGTTTGAACAAGATTCTTAGAACACTTACGGCGATGGCAAATCAAGGTAAAGAAAGTGTTGGATACGTTATTATTGGTATTGCTGATGATAAGGATGATGCTAAAAAATTTGATTCATTCTACAAGAAAAAGACATTGCCATATAAAGATTTTTTTATTGCAGGTGTTCAAGAAGAGGCTATGAGATATTATAAAACTCCGGAATTATATCGTAATAATTTGGAAAGTAAAATTCGAAATACAGTTTACATTGAGCAAAAATATAAGGAGCAAATACTTCGTAATATTGATTTTGTAAAGTATAATGATAGAACTATAGTTATACTTAAAATTGTAAATGAAGGAGAAGCAGTAAAGTTTGATGGTAAATACTATGAGCGGCAAGGAACTCGAACAGTTGAAGTAGAAAATGAAGCTCAAATGTGGAAGCGCTTCTTTTAGTTTTTGTATGGAGATTTTTCATTAGATGTATAAAAATTATTGAGAATTAAATTGGAGTGTCCTTTATTAATACTATTGGATAAAATGAAAGGTAAGGATTAAGGCGGTCCCATCCCGCAAATCTGGCGAAGACCTTTGATGGTCCGCCAACCTTAGAGCGTAGCGGTTCCGAGCACCGAGCAGGGCGGTTTCCTTCTTCTCGCCTGAGGAGAGAAGACTGAGATGAGAGGTGGAGCCTTCTTTAATGGTAAAGAAGGACGGGATGATTTTAGAAAATCTTTAATATTAAAGAACAAGATTTATGCACGACATACAAATCATAATCATGGCCGGCGGCGTAGGCAGCCGCTTCTGGCCTATGTCAACCCCCGATTACCCAAAGCAGTTCATAGATGTGATGGGAGTCGGCCGTTCCCTCATTCAATTGACAGTAGATAGATTGAAGCCAATTTGTCCTGTCGAAAACATGTGGGTAGTGACAAACGAGAAATACATTCGTATTGTCAAGGAGCAAATCCCTGACATGCCAGTAGATAACATATTAGCAGAGCCGGAGACTCGCAATACCGCTCCATGTATTGCTTATGCCTGCTGGAAAATCCAGAAGAAGCATCCTGATGCCAACATCGTGGTGACACCATCCGATGCCCTCGTCATTAATACCTCGGAGTATCAGCGAGTGCTCAGCAAGGCATTGAGCTATACTTCCGATAAGAACGCCATCGTTACCATCGGTATTAAACCAAGCCGCCCGGAAACAGGCTATGGCTATATCGCAGCAGCAGAGCCAACATCCGTAGATGAAATCTATAAGGTTGAGGCTTTCAAGGAAAAGCCAAACCTGGAGACAGCCGAGCAATACCTTGCCGCTGGCAATTACTATTGGAATGCCGGAATCTTCGTATGGAACATTGATACCATCAGCAAGGCAATCCGTACTTTCCAGCCTCAGCTTGCCAGTATCATGGACGAGATGGCACCTTCTTTCTATACCGAACAGGAGAAAGAGGTGGTCGGCAAACTATTCCCAACCTGCGAGAAGATAAGCATAGACTATGCCGTGATGGAGAAGTCGAAGGAAATCTATACCTTGCCAGCCGAGTTTGGCTGGAGCGACTTAGGCAGTTGGGGCAGCCTCCGTACCTTACTTCCACAAGATGAGGATGGCAATGCCAAGGTTGGCAAGGACATACGCTTGTATGAATGCAAGAACTGCGTGGTTCATGCAGCCGATGAAAGCAAAGTGGTAGTTCAAGGCTTGGATGGCTATATTGTAGCCGAGAAGAATGGACAGCTGCTTGTCTGCTCTTTGAAAGAGGAGTAGAGAATCAAGGAGTTTGGACAATAGAAATCTTTACGAAGAACGTATTATACGCTATAATTACTTTGGGCTAATGATCAATTTTGCATAATTGTAATCTCAAAGATTGTATGAGACAAAGCTGTCTCGATAAAATCTGTATAAAAAGTACTAACCATTTAAATATAACAGATTATAGCAAGCGAATAGCAAAGAATACTTTGCTTCAGTTTTTGCTATAGGTGGAATTAGGCTCTGTAAAAACTACCTTATTCTTTATGTTAAGTGGTTATTCATTTGGTTACAAGTGAAATATGGGCGCTTTAAAAAGTAAAATATTAAAATATAAAAATCAAGATATGAATTGTTTAATAATAAAAATGGGTGGAAGCGGACGAAGATTTGGTCACGCTATTCCAAAACAGTTTACAGATATAAAAGGAAAACCTTATTTTTCCTATATATTTGAAGACTTTCAAAAAATTAATGAGATAGATAAATATATAGTTGTTACAAATCCTAATTACATGGATTTGACAGCAAAATATGCTCAACTTTTGTTGGGAAATAAGCTGTTAGGAGTTATTGAAGGTGGTAATTCTAATTTAAAATCAACTTACAATGGTGTTAAATTTGCTTCTAAATATTTGAAGGATGATGATATTCTTCTTACTCATGACATAACAAATAGTTCTGTAGATTCTGATGCCATAAAAATGGTAATAGAGGCTGCAAAGCAATATGGGGCAGCAACGAATGGTACCGAGCAAGTACAAACTTTATTTTCCAAAGATGAGAACAATACAATTACAGGTACTGTTCCAAAGAGTTCTGTTGCTTCTGGATATACTCCTGAAGCGTATAAAATGGAACTTATAAAATCTTGTTTTGATAAGGCTACTGAAGATGATCTGGCTATTATGACTTCACCGCTGGCTGTTATTATAGATAAAGGATACAAACCAAAGATTGTTTTCTCCCATGCTTTGCCATTAAAATTAACTTATGATAAGGATATGGAGACTTTCTTAAAGATTCATGGTTTGTGGGATTGGATTTAAATTAATAAATATGAATTATAAAAGAATAGAATTAACAAATACTGAGTTCTTGGCTTATAGGGCAAGGTTGGTTGAAACTTTCAAGGCTTTTGACAAGTTTTGTGAAGAGCATAATTTAACTTACTATGCAGGTGGAGGAACTTTGATTGGTGCGGTAAGACATCAAGGAATTATACCATGGGATGATGATATAGATGTATTAATGTTGAAGCCAGACTATGATCGTTTTCTCGCGTTAAAAAAGCAATGTAAAGGTACTGGCTATGATATTTTAGACTATCATGATAAAGGGTATTATTTACCTTTTGCAAAGTTTGTGGACTCTAATACGTCTATTTGGGAGATTAGTCAGCAACAATTTGTCATAGGTTCTTTCGTAGATGTTTTTCCTTTGTGCATAACTGGAGACAATGAGGAAGAAAACCAATTTAAAGTTGATCATTACAAGGCTTTATTCAATAATTATTCTAATTGCATAAAGAGTTATTATTTTAAGGATTTATTATGGCATGTCAAACATATCCACCTACGTGCTACGATACAATGGATTAAAGGGGCTTTCTATTATAAATTTCGAACTCAGCAAAGTCTATGTCAATTTGAAAAATATGAGAAAGAATTGGCTTCTCAAAGAACTGGTGCCTATTACTTGCACTATTATACTACTTATTCTTTGAAACAAGAACTTTATAAAAAAGAATGGTTTTCTTCTGTTGTAGAGTTACCTTTTGAAGGTTTAAAAATTAAAGCTCCAGTAGGTTACAAAGAGTACCTAACGCAAATGTATGGAGATTATATGAAACTACCTCCTAAGGAAAAGCAAGTTAGCCATCACTTTCTTGTTTATTTGAATCTTGAAGAACATTTGAGTATAAAAGAGATAAAAAAGAAACTTAAAAGCAAAAGATAAAATTCAATATGTCAGCAAATCAAGACAATAGTAAAAGAATCGCTAAGAACACATTATATTTGTTCTTCCGAATGTTCCTGGTATTAGCTGTTGGATTATATACATCCAGAGTAGTATTAGGAATTTTAGGGGTTAAAGACTATGGATTGTACAATGTTGTAGGTAGTATTGTAGTGCTTTTTGGCTTTTTACAGCAAGCTCTCAATAATGCAACTTATAGGTACTTAGCTTATGGAATAGGTGTAGGTGATAAAGAAGTTTTGAGAAACACCTTTTCAATGGCAATCAATGCACATTTAATCCTTGTGGGGATTATATTGCTATTGAGTGAAACTTTGGGACTGTGGTTTCTTTACAATAAACTTGTCATTCCTATAGAAAGAATGGATGCCGCCATATTTGCCTACCAAATGTCTATACTTTGTTGTTGCGTAAATATTATCAAGACACCATACAATTCCTCAATCATAGCCCATGAAAAGATGAATTTCTATGCTTATACAAGCATTATTGAAGTCGTATTGAAACTATTGATAGTATACCTATTAATTATAGGCGACTTTGACAAGTTGAAGCTATATTCTTTTCTTATATTGGTTGTGACACTACTTATGTTGCTTTGGTATTATCTACAATGCAAGAAACTTTTTCCTGAATGCCATTATCAGAAACATTGGGATGGCTCCTTAATTTCTAATATGGTGAAGTATTCAGGTTTAAGTATTATCGTAAATCTGGTAGATGTGAGTGTTAATCAATCCATAGTGTTTTTCTTTAATATATTTTTTGGATTAGTAGCCAATGCTGCATTAGGAATAGCCAATCAGGTTAATAGCCAACTTACGAATTTCTTGAATAGTTTTACCCAATCCTACGGACCTCAGATAATCAAGTCCTATGCTTCGGGAGACAAGAAATATTTTATGAATTTAATGTTTTCATCCTCTAAGTTTTCGTATTTCCTGTTGCTGTTAGTGTCTGTCCCTGTTTTGATAAATATTGATTTTATTCTAAAATTGTGGTTGAAAAATCCGCCAGAGAACGCTAGTACATTCTTTATGGTTGTAATTTGGTATTCTCTTGTAGATGCTTATAGTGCTCCCCTTTGGACAGGTGTTCATGCCACTGGCAATATTAAGGGGCATCAGATATTGATGGCTTCCATAAAAATTCTCAATATTCCATTAGCTTATATCTTGTTAAAATTTGGCTCTCCAGCATGGACGGCATTGTTGTTGAAGGTGGTACTTAATATTATATGTTCTGTGGTGCGTCCATGCTATGTACGCAAACTGTATGGTTTGCCATTGGCTAAATATTTCAAGGAGGTTCTTGGAGTAATATATCTGACAACAGCGATCATGCTTCCCTTACCGTTTTATTTGGCAAATTGCATGGAAAATGGTTGGAATAAACTTTGTATAACATCTATGCTTTTTGTAGCCATCGCAATACCGGTTATTTATATAATTGGATTTAATACGAAAGAAAAAAAGATGATTAGGGATGTTGTTCAGAATAAAATTATAAATCGTTTTAAGAAAAAGTAAACAATAACATATTGAAACTCTTATGTATAATTCAAAATATAGAAATAGAAAAGAAATTCGAAAGAATGTTGAATGAAATATCTATAGATTGAAAGAAGCTTTAATTTTGTTCTTAAAACAAAGCTAGAAAAAACAAATTTTCCACGTAAGATGTTTAAAGTCAGATAGTTATTGTTTATAATTAATAGGGAACAAACTTGTTTTTAAGAACATAGAATTGGATACCCTATAAATTAATTTTTTTAAAGACAGGCATTTATGGATTATCCTTATATTATTTTATATATTATATTATTATTTTTACTCTATAAATACATAAGAACAAAAAAACAAGAATATGCTAGTGCTAGTTTATTAGTTGCTTTTGTTTTTATTGCATTTCGTGCTCCGGTAGTTGGGGCAGACACATGGGATTATATTCGGTTTTTAACAGGTGAAAGAAATTTTTATAATGCCGATGAAAGAGAAATGGAAATACTATCAAGAGGTTATCGTGAAATAATTTGTTCGATAACTTCCTCTCGAACATTGGTAATGTTGATAAATAGCATTATTACGTTGTCACCCATATATTTCTTATTTAAGAAGTATTCCCTTAACATTTCTCTTTCTGTTGTAACCTTTTTTTTATTCGAAATATATATCGTATATTTTGTTGCGTTACGGCAAATGATTGGCTATGCTGTTTTGTTGTTTGGCTTTATGTATTATTTAGATGAGCAACATAAAAGAAGGTGGAAATGGCTAGTTTTGCTTGGATGCTCTTATATTGGTTACCTTTTTCATGCATCTATCGTTATATATGGTTTTATATTCGTAGTTTCAATATTTTTGCCGATTTATAATAGAAAAACTTATCTTCTGGCAATTGTATTTTCTATGTTAATTGGTATTGTATTAAAATCGTTCTCAGTTACTGATTTCTTTGCAATGTATTTAAATATGGGAATTGGGGCTACTGACCGTATCGATAATTACCTGCAAAGCTATCAAGAAGGTGACTCGGAGTTAATTATGTTAGCAACACGATTATCAATAATAGGATTGTTCTGTTTCTCATATTTAAATGAGAAATATTTAAAGCATCCTTTTTCTCGGATATTGTTGATAGCCATAATTATATATAATCTGTTTTATACTGTTCCAATGATTCATAGATTGGTTATGCCTTTGGCCCTCTTTGCATGTATATTAATAACCCAATCAAATATAACTGTTACTGATTCCGTAAAACGAAGAAGAACATATATTTGTTTATTAATTCTTTTATTGCTATATTTTTTCCGTTCACAGTTCATCCAGTGTGCAGAATGGGACCCGTATAATTCTAGTCGTCTACATCCGTATTACTGGTTCTTCGAGAACTATAGTAATCATCCGTCAATTAAATATTTTAACTAATGAAAGTTTTATGGTTTGAAATCACTACACCTTCCCATTATAAAGATGATGGTGCGGTGTTAGCTGGTTGGCAAGATTCTTTAGAAGCCATCGTTGCTGAACGTAATGATATTGATTTGTATATAGCTTTCGAAGCAAATGCTGAAGATCAGCCAAAGGTTCAAGGAAATGTGCATTATATACCACTTCCAACTAGTTATTCCTGGATTCAGCGTAAGAAAGCTGGCTTTTCGCAGATGGAGTCTGCAAAGCATATTTTGCCAAAGGCTATAGAAGTTATACATCAAATTAAACCTGATATTATTCAGGTTTTTGGTAATGAATGGCCGTTTGGTCTAGTTGCAAAAGAGACAGATATTCCTGTTGTAATTCATATACAAGGTGCGATAATCCCTTATACAAATGCTCAGTATCCTCCTATGTATAATAATTATACTATGTTTTTACAGTCTGGTTTTAATCCTAAAATATGTTGGAAACTTTTGAGGCAATATTGTTATAATAACTCTCGTTTGTCTATGGAAAGACAAATTTGGAATAGTGTAGAGTATTATATGGGGCGTACACAGTGGGATAAGGCATTATGTAATACTCTTCATCCAGGTTCTAAGTATTATCATGTAGAGGAAGCTATTAGACCTATATTTTTGGAAGACAAATATCATTGGCAAGGATTTAAAGGTGGAAAAGTCAAATTGCTTTCTACAGGTATTTCGTTTTGGAAAGGTGCTGACGTAATGTTAAAAACAGCACATGTTTTGAAAAATATGGGTGTAGATTTTGAATGGTTGGTAGCAGGAAAAATGGATCCTTTCTTTTTGGAGGTGATAGAGAAACATGAAAAGTTAAGATTCAAAGATAATAATATTCGAATCTTGGGTTTTACCCAACCCAACGAACTTGTGAATCTGCTTTGCAAAAGTACTTTGTATGTTCATACTGCATATATTGATAATAGTCCAAATTCTATCTGTGAAGCTCAATTGTTGGGTGTTCCTGTTATTGCAACCTATGTTGGAGGAATTCCAAGTTTAGTAGAGCATAATAAAGATGGGGTTCTGGTTCCAGCTAATGATCCTTGGCAAACTGCTGATAGTATTGTGAGACTTGTAAATGACAAAGAACGTCTAGCCTGCTATAGTTTAGAGGCAAGGAGCAAAGCTTTAAAGAGACATTTTTCTGATAATATATATGCTCAGTTAATTAATTGTTATAGGTCTATTTTAAATAAAAAGTAATGTTGCATATAATTTTAAAATTCTTTTCTTACCATAGAAGACAATGGTTTAAAAGAAAAAAGAATATTCTTTATTCCGCATTAATTCGTCCGGAATTTAAAAAGATAGGAACGAATAATATATTTGAGGGATTTGGAGATTTGATAGGGGCGAAATATATTTCAATAGGCTCTCATTGTACGTTTCAGAACTACTTCTATTTGACGGCGTGGGATAAATATGGAAATGAAATTTTCCATCCTGAGATAACTATAGGAAATAATGTTTCTTTAGGGGCCTTTAATCATATAACTTGTGTTAATAAAATAATAATAGGAAATGGAGTTCTAACAGGAAAGTGGGTTACCATTACGGATAATTCTCATGGTGATACTTCTTTGTTATCCTTGAAGCAACAACCAAGTAAGCGACCTGTTGTATCAAAAGGCATGGTTGTATTAGGTGATAATGTGTGGATTGGTGATAAGGTTACTATTTTACCTGGGGTCACTATAGGAGAGGGGGCGCTTGTAGCGGCAAATAGTGTTGTAACTAAAGATGTTCCTCCCTTTTCTGTTGTAGCTGGTAGTCCTGCAAAAATTATAAAGCGATATGAATAATCAACTACAAATATCTAAGGAGTTTTCTGAGTTTATTGGCTGTTCTAGAATTTTACTTTGCATTTTGGTTGTGTATGTTCATGCTAGAATGTTAAGTGATTATCCTGTTGCAGTTGATGATTGGGTTACTGGCTATATAAAAGCAATCTCGTTTGGTCTTGCTGCTACGGCCGTACCTCTGTTTATGATGTTTTCTGGTTATCTTTTAGGATTCAAGTTTCTACGGGAGGGCTTGTCTTTCTGTAGTTATAAGATGAATTTAAAGAAAAAAACAAAGAGTTTATTAGTTCCTTATTTAGCATGGAATATCTTATGTTTTCTACTTATATTAGTTAGACATCATTTAAATTCAGAAGTATATATTCCTACATTATGGGAAGTATTTTATGGTATTTCGGAAAACAATAGTAGTTTAATAACACCTGCAGATGGACCATTATGGTTTGTTCGAGACTTGATGATTTTTAATTTATTCAGCCCTGTTTTTTATGTAGTCATGCATTTCATGAAGCAGAAAGGGTTGTTGGTCTTGTCTATCATATATATGCTATCGCCCCTTTTAAAGGGAATTCTATTTCTTGGAGTGATGATTCCATTTATGCTAGGATGGTCTCTTGCCTATCATGATACTTTGTTTTTGAAAGTAAAGAAGCCATTTTTGTTGTATGCAGTTTTGATATTAGTATTTGTAATCTCTTCATCTCCAATTTTTGGTGATGATTGGTTCAGCTATTCTAGCCATTTACTTAATCCATTGTTCGGTATGTTGTTTGCATGCTCATTGTATCAATTTATTGGTAGGATGCATGATTCACAAAAGCAAAAGATTGATAGTTTAGCTATGTATTCCTTTTTTATTTTTGCGTCTCATGGTGTGTATGCCAGATTACTGACGAAAACGATTTCATTCGTTTTGTTTAAATTTAATTTAGATTATAATATTTCACTTTTCATATCTTATACGATAACACCTTTTATTATTGTCGTTTTGAGTATAATTATGTGCAAAATGCTTAATAAATACTCTCATCCAATTTATATGGTGCTATCTGGAGGTAGATAATTAAAAATATGATAAAATTATGAAAAATAAAGCTCGTGTTATTGCGTGGTATTTGCCACAATTTCATCCAATTAAGGAAAATGATGAAACCTGGGGAAAAGGTTTCACAGAGTGGACTAATGTTGCTCAGGCTCGTCCTCTTTTCAAAGGACATTATCAGCCTAGAATTCCTGCCGATTTGGGTTTTTATGATTTACGAATGCCTGAAATTCGTGAGGAGCAAGCTAAAATGGCGCAGGATGCTGGTATCGAAGGATTTATGTATTGGCATTATTGGTTTGGTGATGGCAAAATGTTGCTTGAGAAGCCCTTGGAATGGGTTCTTGAATCAGGAAAGCCAAATTTTCCTTTCTGTTTCGGTTGGGCTAATCATAGCTGGTCAACTAAGACTTGGAAGAAAGGAGGGGTGACTCAAGCTCCCAAGATGATAGCAGAGATGAAATATCTTGGTGAGAAAGACAATCGTCTTCATTTTGATTATTGTTTGAAATTCTTCAAAGATCCACGTTATATTAGGGTTGATAATAAGCCTCTTTTTGTTATTTATTCACCTTATACATTTGTAGGAATAGAGGAACTTATCGAACAATGGAATAGATGGGCGAAGGAGGAAGGACTTGATGGAATCTATTTTGTTGGAAATTCTTTGGAGCGAAAAATATCTATTGATGGCTTGTTAAAAATGGGTTTCGATGCTGTAAGTAATAATATGCGTTTTTTTGCAGAGGCAAAATCCAAGGTAGTCAAGTCTGAGTTTGCTCAAAAAGTTAGAAGAAAATTATCCGAGAAGTTTGGACTACCGACTATGGTTTTTGATTATTGGAAAGTAGTAAAGAACATGGAGTGTGATGATAATAAACGTGAAAATTGCTTCCCTGTGATTACACCAGGTTATGATCGAACTGCTAGAGCGGGTAAGGCTGCTAAAATTTATAAAAATGCTACTCCCGAAAAATTTAAACAGCATGTACATGATATGTTGGAGGCTGTGAAAGATAAGAGTAGTGAGCATAAGATAATCTTTTTGGATTCTTGGAACGAATGGGGTGAAGGTAATTATATGGAACCAGATTTAAAATATGGTCACGCTTTTCTTGAGGCTTTGAAATCTGAAATAGTTGAGCCTTAATAGGGTGATTTTTTATTTGATTATAAATTATGATGCTTTCTTTAGTACAAACATCACAAAATAGACGTCAAGAGCTTATTAGATTTATCAATTCTTTGAATAATCAAATAGGTATCGACTTCTCTCAAATACAGCTGATATTTATTGATCAAGGTGATAATTTAGATTTATTTGGTAAATTAAATCCTCAAATCAAATTTGATTATATAAAGTATCATTTGTGTTCATTATCTCATGCAAGAAACATTGGATTGTGTCATGTTTCTGGAGAATATATTGGTTTTCCTGATGATGATTGTTGGTATGAGCAAAATACTCTTAAAAATATTATTGATTTTTTTTCGCAAGGATATCAAGGAGTTGTTGCAAAGGGGACTGATGAAAACGGTATTTTAACAAATGACTTCCCTTCTGAAAAGAAACTAATAACAATGTATAATCATTGTGGAGCAATCTCTTATACTATATTTTTAAAGTTTATACCTTCATTGAGATTTGATGAGAAAATAGGTGTTGGCTCACCTTTTGGTTTATCATCTGGTGAGGAAACTGATTATTTATTGCAATCTTTGTACCAATTAGGTACAAAGATGTTGTATGATCCTAAAATTATAGTTCATCATCCATCAAATGGAATCGGTTTATTTAAAGATTCGATTCATAAGCAATATGAATATGCCAGAGGCTGGGGTTATTTATTGTATAAGCATAAATATCCATTTTCTATTATTTTAAAAAGTTTTCTTCGTCCTTGTGGAGGAATAATTGTATTTGCATTAAATTTTAAGTTTAACAGAGTTAAACGTTCTTTTTCCCTTTTAAAAGGACGAATTGAGGGATTTTTAATTGCTATGAAAAAAGGCAAAAGTTGGTGTGATAATCCCTGTTTATAATGTTTGTATAAGTATCCGGGGATAATGAGATAGTATTCTAAGCAACGCTTAATATACTTGTTGTTAAATACGAAAAATGCTTATATGTTTTACGGTATTATAATATATTTATAAAATGAATATTCTTTTTTTCTACAGGGTTTATCCCAACTATGGCGGTGTAGAGGTGGTAACCTCTGTGCTTGCCAAGCGTTTTGTTGCAGATGGACATCATGTGACGATAGCCTCTTTGGAGCAACCACATCCAGAACTTAAAGACCAAAACATTGAAGGGGTTGAATTGGTGGCCCTACATCATCCTGTTTTGGCAAAAGATAATGTAGCTCGGTTACATCAGGTTATCGTTGACAAGAAGATAGATATCATCGTGAATCAATGGGGACTACCTTACAAAACGACTATACTTTGCAATAAAGCAATTAAAGGTACGAACTGTAAACTGGTTTCTGTATTACATGGTGCTTCTAATATTTCGAAAGTAATTATCAAGGCTCAGGATAAGGTTAAGAATGTTACAAATCCGATAAGTAAATTGGTGTATTCTTCAATCTTAAAGGCGAAGGAAGAGGTAATAAAGTGGAGTATTCGATATGCTTGTAAGCATAACGAAAAATACATCATGCTATCTAATGCCTTTATCGAGCCTCTGATTAAATATGCTAGAATCAAAGATTCTGCTAACATTACAGCGATTGGTAATCCTGTAACAATTCCTGTTGACTTGTCTGGTTTCGATTTGAAGAACAAGAAAAAGCAGATTCTTTATGTTGGTAGAATGGATTTTGAGAACAAGAGAGTCAATCGCATTGTCGAAGCTTGGGAGGGCATCGCTGATAGACATAAGGATTGGGAACTTGTATTGGTTGGTGATGGTCCACATAAGAGTTTGTTGCAAGAATATGTTGCCCAGCACCATATTGATAGGGTTAAGTTTGAAGGTTTCCAGGTGGAAGCTCCTATCCGCTATTACAAAGATGCATCCATCTTTATGCTCACTTCCGATTTGGAAGGCTTTGGACTAGTTATCATAGAAAGTATGAGTTTCGGTTGTGTACCTATTGTCTATGGTAGTTACGAGGCCGTATATGACATTATCGAGCATGGGAAATCTGGCTTTATCACTCCAATGCCTTATAGTAAGAATAAGACTATGGAGTATATGGAGCAATTGATAGAAAATGAAAACCTTAGAAATGATATGGCAAAGAATGCAATGACTCGTTCTAAGCTGTTCTCCATAGATTCAATTGCGAAGAAATGGTATGATTTGTTTGATATCGTATTGAAAGACAAATAACAATATCATACGGGAATAAAATAGCGATGAAACAAGAAGCTAGACAAGCCATATATGGAATAGTTAAGCGCATTGATGATCAGCTGCGTTATGAACACGATGTGCTTAACTTGATTTCCTCTTTGTGGAATGTTTATCAGAGTCATTCTACAGGTGAAGACTCTCGGTATAAAATTCTTGGAGATGAGATAGATAAGCACTATTTCATGAATGATGATTGGACACAAGATAAGCTCTATTTATCTGTGCTCCATATACTTGATGATGAGTATAAACTATTGCGTTTTGTGGAAGGTCTCATCAATATTATATCTGATAAAGCTATCATTGATGATTTGCAGGAGATTCTCGAAACAGAAAACTACCAGATAATTAATGATGAAGGTAGGCTTGCTATTCAAACGATTGGTGAAGGTATTACGCCTGAAGTGGATAATCGGATACCTTTCATTAGATGTAAGTCTGTTATTACAAATTATTTCCGTTTTGAAGAGAAAGAAATGGAAGTTCCCGATGAGAAAGAATGCTTTATGCTGACTTTCAATAATGAGTGGAATGATTATGGATACCAGACTTGGTTTAGGCTATACTATAAGAAAAATAAACAGATAGAGTTTCTCGGCAGAGTCAAGATTATGAAGCTATCTGAGCATGACACAAGTACTGTTTTACCAGAGCGCTTTTATAGACTTGATGATAATTTTTGCTCCTTAGGAGATAATTTGGACTATTATGATAATATGTTTAAGTTGTTTGCTGAGAGGGCATATATTTACTTGGGTGAGTTAAAGGATGCTGCTTTATATAGTAAAATTCATGAAAAGTTTGCTGATACGATTGCTTTCAAATCATCTTTGTTGAGAGATAACTCAGCAGAACGAGCTTTAAGAGAAGGTCGTTTTTGGGTCTTCGGTAGAGATATGAGACAGTCTTATGCTTTTACCTTTCGTTATGAACCGAAATATGGTGGGGGAAATTTAACACCGGTTGATATTGATTTCGACTTTGCTTATAATTGTGAACCTTATCATCGAATGATAGGTCTTATAGGAGAAAATGGTGTAGGTAAATCTACTCTGTTAAACAACATTGTTGAGTCTTTTATAGGAAAGGACAAAAGTGCATTTGTTGGTTTGCCACCTATCATGAGTAAAATTATGGTGATGTCTTACTCTCCATTCGACAAGTTCCCTCTTGTCTCAACAGATTATACTGTAGAATATCATTATTGTGGTCTGTTGAAGAATCAAACAGAGTTGTTTTCACAGCAAGACCAAATTACTATTTTCAAGGGAAATCTAAAGAAAATTTTACACAGGGGCTCTTCTAATCAACTTCTAAGGAGATGGAGACACATTATGAAAGCTGTTATCGATAAAGATATCATAGACGGTTTTTATGAAGAAGATGAGAAAGGAGACTATAGGCTGGTAGAAGATAATATAAATGAGTTTTGCCAAAATATGAGTTCTGGAGAATCTATCTATGTTTATTCCTTGACTGAAATTATGGCAAATATTCGATATGATACTCTCCTCTTGTTTGATGAGCCCGAACAGCACTTGCATCCACATGCAATTACAGTACTGATGAAAGCCATCTGTGATGTATTGGAAGAATTTGAATCATACGCTATCATTGCTACCCACTCTCCATTGATAGTTAGGGAAATGGTTTCCGACAATGTATATACCCTGGAAAGAATAGGTAATACTTTGAGTGTTGCAAAAATTGGTATAGAGTGTTTTGGTGAAGATGTATCGATATTAAGTGATGTGATATTCAAGAACATGTCTGATGAAAAGAAATATGAGCACTTTGTGGAATCAGTAGCCAGGAAGTGTCATTATGATTATGTTGCAATAGTTGATAAGCTAAAAGGTGCACATAACAAGCTGGGTATGAATATGAGATTGCTTATACGATCGGTAATAGACAAACATAACTATGAGGAAGCTTAAACCTGTGGGTATTGATGATATTGAATTCATCAAAGGTGTCATTGACTCCACCAACAAAAGAAGGGGTGAAGAGCATTTGTCAAAGGAAGAAACCTTTAAAGGGCGATGCCATGAAAGAGTTGAAACTCATAAAGATTATATCCAGTCTTATGATACGGCTTTTGGCGCAAACAAACTTCAATCTTTGGAAGGAACGCATCCTATATTGGAAGCTTCAGACAAGGAGGAGATGAGGAGTCTGTATTCATATACTCGAACCAGAATTGCCAATCTGCGGAAGGAAGTATTAAATGATGATGGATATGAGAATAACTTTTGTCCGCTATGTGAAATCAACTTGGTTAATACTATGGATCATTTTATTCCTCAAAATGATTATCCTTTGTTTGCGGTACATCCCAGAAACTTAATACCGACGTGTATGTTGTGTAATGGGCATAAGTCTGATAATATTACAGACGATGAGGGAAATAGGAAATATTGGAATGCTTATTTGGATACACCACCCGCAGAAAACTATCTCTACTGTAAAGTGGAAGACAAGGATGGCTTGCCTCATATCCGATTTTATATTCAACAAGGAAGTATTGATGATGAGACTTTTAGGCTTATTAAGAACACTATGGATGATGAGGGGCAGAAAATGTTCCAAGTCTATGATAATGCATGTGGTAAATTCATCGTTGACCTAAAGAATAAACTTGTAAACTATGTAAGGAAAAATGGTGGTCGTAAAACTCTTGTTGAATGCTTTCAGGCAATCAAGATGGATATTGATGATAATTTCGAGCCTAATAAATGTGAAGATGTGGTCAAAAAGGCATTGATAGATTCACCTATCTTTCAGAAATGTGTGGAAGAAGAGTTGAGGAAATTGGGAATAAAATATAAAGTGTAGTTTTGGGTTATGAAATCGATATTGTTAAATACTGAGCAGACACAAAATGAAAAACAAGCGAAATAGGATTATCTTTAATGGAACAGACTTGTTGTCAACATTGTTCTTGCGGGAAAATATTATAGATATATTTGTTTCCATAGGATTACTTTTGCTGTTACTTGAAAATTTAGAAATAGTGCAAGCTTTTATTTTTAGATATTCAAGTAACTACTTTTATGCCATTGAGAATCAATTGTATGGAAGCAATATGCTGAATGTTTGGTTTACTGTTATTCTCATTTATGGTGGAATAAATGTCTGCTATAAATTAAGAGAAAATCAACATGTTTCTTTATTTAGATTGGTGTGCTATTTGATAGGATTCATTTTGCTGTTTTATAGAAATAAATTCTGTTTTATAGATAGTGCAATTCCTTTGGTTAGTTATAGCTTTTTGTGTGGAATGTTCTTGTTGCTATTTTTGGGTTTAGACGTGAGCAAGTGTTATGTACCAAATACAGCGAAAACACCCTATCAAAAGGGATTTGTAAATACAGAAACGCCTATTGATGATTTGAATCCAATTAGAGAAGCGTATGCAAAAAGTTTGGTTAGTCAACTACTGAATGTAGATACCACCAAAGAAGCTTTCTCTGTTTCTATCTGTGGTAAATGGGGCTCTGGTAAAACAACATTTTTACATAATTTACGTAACGCTATTGGTGAAACTGCTTATTATGTGGAATTTAATCCATGGAATTGCCAAACGCCCAATCAGATTATAAGTGATTTTTTCGAAGAGTTGAATGATAGCCTTGCGCCTTTCTATGGTCCTATCGAAAAACGTCTTGCTAACTATGTTCGGGAGTTGATGGATGGAACGAACATGGTGAGTGATTTTGTGTTTAAAAAGATATTTAGAATAGATGGCTCCTTAGAAAAATTAAAAAATGACATCAGTAATGAACTGTTGCATTTGAAGAAAAAGGTTTTCGTTGTAATTGATGATGTGGATAGATTGGATAAAGATGAGGTCTTTGAAGTCTTGAGGCTAGTCCGAAATACGGCTAAGTTTTGCAATATCATATTTGTAGTATCTATGGATGAAAAGTATGTTATCGAGCAACTTGGGAAAAAGGGCATTTTAGATGGAAAATTATATTTAGAAAAGATTTTCCCCTTGGTCGTAAAACTTCCTAAGATAGATTCTTTTGAACTTTTGGATAGCTTCAAGCATGATTTGCGTTTTATGGGGTATCCTGTGAAAGATATTAATTCAATGTTTTCTAAGTTTAATAGACAGGAATACAAAGTCTTGGAGGATGCTATTGTTACATTTAGAAAAGGAAAAATGTTTGCTCGTCAATTAGCTGCATCCATGACTTTCTTGAATAATTCTTTGGGAATCCATCAATATGCCTTAAAAGATTTGATGTTCATTGAACTTTTGAAGTTTATTGATGATGAGAAGTATCAACAAATTGCAAACTCTCCAACTGCAATTCTTAGAATAGAGTCTTTGAAGTCTAATTGGCAAAAGGTATATCGCTATGATGGAGACTGTAAATCTTTATCGGATAAAATTCTGGTAATCTTGTTCGGCAGTATTAATGAATATTGGGTAAAGAGAGGGTCAATACAGGCTTGTGATTCTTTTCTGAATTATTTTTGCTATGGTAATATTGCGGAACAAGTGTCTCGTTTGGAATTTTCGGTAATGTTGAAGTCTTCCCTAAATGAATTTGCTTTAGATGGGCTGAAGAAGATAATGTCTAGTTGGTGTAAGAGTAACAAATGTAGGAAAAATAGTAATAGCATATATGATAAATTTGTTAGTTACGATATTTTTTCATGCCAAGATAACAATACCATTAGAGCATATTTTTATGCATTGCAGTATTGGGTAGAATATGATGAAGCTTGTCCTGATTTACATTTTAAAATCTTACGTTATCTTTTAGATAAGGATGTTCATTATTCTGTTGATGAAGGTTATTTACGGAAATTGGCTTATAATAGATTTAAAATTTGGGTAAGTAGAGGCGGTAAACTTGCTGTAAAAATGGCTAAAATACTAGCTCAATTATATGTACTAGAATTTGGAAATCATCTTATTATTCAAAAGAAAGAAATAAAACTGTTTATGGAGAAAAATATAGAATTCCTATTAAATCAAAAAGACTGGGATGCCCTTAATGTAGTACAAGAAGATGGAAATTTATTGAATATGGTGTTGAAATCTTCTTTAGTAAATCATGGAAGTGTTACTGTAAGTTATGTAAATTCTTTAGTGATAGAATACTTCTCGGAACAAAGTCGGAAGAGTAAGAATTATCAGCGATTAAAAGTATTATTGTTAGATACACTGAATGATAAAACTTTGACTTCTGATTCCTCAAAGTTACAAACTGCTCATAGAATTATTTATAATGTTTTTGGCACTGTATCTCAAGGAATGAATGACTTTAAAACTTATTGTGATAAATGTTTTGTAAGATGAAGAATAGAGGGACTATTAAAAGTGAAAAAATGATATCGTCAGTTCTTGTTGGTAAGATCATGTCAACGGAAAAATCTTCCGTTCATCAGATATTTGAAACAAAGGGTAAGGTTTATACCTACCTCAATCCAGTATCTTATTTGACTGCCCTCGACAATAAGGAACTGTTTGGTAAGATGGATGGTATTTTTGCCGATGGTGGCTTGCTGGTGAAAGCTATCAAGTTGGTTTATGGCAAGCAGATAACTCGAAGAAGTTTTGACATGACTTCGATGGCACCGGAGTTGTTCTCGTATGCAGAGGAGCATGGAAAGACCATCTATATTGTGGCTTCTAAGCAGGAGCAGGTAGAGAAGGCTGTGGAGATATTCCGTGAGCGGTATCCGAAGGTGAAGTTTGCAGGTTATCGTAACGGTTACTTTGCTTCAGAACAAGAAATGGATGAAGAGGCTAAGCATATCGTAGAACAGAATTCTGATTTCTTGATAGTTGGTATGGGAGCCTTGATGCAAGAGAAGTTTCTGCTAAAAGTGAAGGATGCCGGTTATCAGGGTGTCGGGTTTACCTGTGGTGGATTTATCCATCAGACTTCCAAGAATGAGATAGATTATTATCCGGCATGGGTGGATAAGACGAATCTTCGCTTTGTTTATCGAATGTGGAAGGAACCGCATACCCGTAAGCGTTATTTGATGGCAGGCTTGCTGTTTCCTGCGAGATTTATCGCAGAAAAAATCTTCGGATAGTCCTGTACAGCCAGTGAATGGGTGTGAAGACTACCGATATGGGAAGTAATATAATGAATAGGAGCATCGGTATAATATGCCCGATGGCTCTTTGTAATTTCTCTTTCATGCGTACAAAAGTACAACTTTATGTTGAAACAACAAAAGATTTTCTTTGATTTCTTGCGATTCTGCATTGGTTCTGCCAAGGAAATACCTGGTTCTTTGAAGGAGGCGGATTGGAAGGAGCTATATGCTATCGCCCAGAAGCAGGCTTTGCTTGGTGTGCTGTTTTATGGTATCCGGCGGTTGCCAAAGGAGTTGGCACCAGAGCAGCAGCTGCTGATGCAATGGATGGCAATGGCGGAACAGATACGAAAACAGAATATCAGACAGTTTCTGGATTCCGTAAAAGTTTGCAAGAACTTCGAGAACGAGGGCTTTGCTAACTGTATCTTGAAGGGGCAGGGGAATGCGTTGCTTTATCCTGACCCTTATATGCGAACGCCTGGAGATATAGACATCTATCTCGCTGGTGGCAGGAAGCGAGTGATGCAATATATAAATAAGGTGTGTCCGAATCAGGTGATGCGTTATCACCATGTAGACTTCCCTGTGATGAAAACGGCAATAGAGGTGCATTTTACTCCTTCATATATGTTTTTCCCTATTCATAATAGCAGGATGCAGAAATGGTTTAAGGAGGTGATGGATTTGCAATGTTCGAATGTCGTTACGTTACCAGATGGATATGGGGAAATTACAGTGCCAACGACGAGCTTTAATGTTATATATATTCTCTCTCATTTCTATCGCCATGTGTTCACTGAGGGTATTGGTTTACGTCAATTAATAGACTACTACTTTGTTTTAGTGAAGAGTGAAGAACGAAGAGTGAAGAATCTGACGGCATTGCAGCGTGAGCTGAAATATCTTGGTTTATGGAAGTTTGCTGGGGCTGTGATGTATGTGTTGCATGAAACTTTGGGGTTACCAGAGGAGAAAATAATTGCACCTATTGATGTGAATGAAGGTCGTTTTTTGTTGGCTGAAATTATGCAAGGAGGCAATTTCGGGCAATATGACACTCGACTTGGAAGCAAGGAGAATGAAGGCAAACTTCATCGCTATCTCAGAATGAGTTTGCGCAACTTACGATTCATAAAGCATTATCCTACTGAGGCTTTAAGTGAACCATTGTTCAGGACTTGGTTTGCTTTATGGAAGAAGATAGATTTTGATTTCTAAAATCATCTAATCTTTTTTCTAAAATCATCCCGTCCTTCTTTGTTGATAAAGTGAGCTGCACTCGGCAATTTGAAAGCGAGCTTTCATTGCACTCATTGGCATCGCTTTTTCCCATTAAAGAAGGCTCCATCTTTCTCACCATGCCTCTCTCTTGCCCGAAGAGAGAGGATGTAACCGCCTTACTGTAGCTTGCTGTAGTGGGGGACAGCTTGCTGATTGGGATCGCATGGCATATAGAAGAGCCTGTTCCATCAAACGTCTTCGCCTGTTTTGCTGATTGGGAGCGCCGCGTATCTCTGAACCACGTTGCAAAGATACGGAAATGGTTAGGGGGCAATTCACAGTTGCTCATACTTGCTCATGGTTGCTCATACTTTCTCATAGATTTTCTTTGTTCAGGTGTTAGCAAGCCCTTTTTCATGTCTTGTTTGGTATCACTTCTAAATGCCTCGCTTGTTTGATATTAAAGGGCTTTATGCTTGTGATTCGGTTCGTAAGCCAGTGGATTACGCGTCGTAAGTCCCTGACTTTTGCATCGTAAGTGACTGACTTTTGCATCGTAAGTCTTTGAGTTTTGATTCGGAAGTAACCGACTTCTGGGTGACAGGGTGACACTTGTGACAGTGATTTCTGAAGATTTACTCTCGCGCGGGCAGGCAGGAAAAATCAAGCCGAAAGTTCCTGCCTGCCCGCGTGCGAGGCGAAAAGTTGAAAAACTAGTGTCACCGTGTCATCGTGTCACCGTGAACTGAGCAGAAGATGCTCTGCATCGCTCTCTGGCTATGGACATGAACTCCCCTGTCTCCGCCTCCGTTGGCTTTCGGAAGTAGAGATCTACAAATTACTGTTTCTGTCACGGCGCCTCTAAAGTAGGTAATAAGGTTCTATATCTGTGTAACACGGTGCAAAGATAGAAAAAATAAAATAAAAGAGAGTTCCCATATACGGGAACTCGTAAACGATAATTATTGATTTTTAGAATCTTTTAAATGGTGAGGGCTGAAAAATATATTCGATTCTCGCAAGTTACTGAAGGATTTTGGGGGCATCTCTCCAGTTTGAGAAGGGGATTTATAGTTAATAGTTTACAATTTATAGTTAATAGTTTATAGGTTGCTGGTTACAATTTATAGTTTACAATTTATAGTTAATAGTTTATAGGCTGCTGTTTATAGTTAATAGTTTACAGTTAATCTTGTGGTAATTTGCTGATAACTTGCAGATTTTTTGCTTTTTTCTTGGTGGTTTCAAGAAAAAAGCGTAATTTTGGCGGCATCTAATATAAAATACAAAGGTATGGAAGAAAATAGATATAAAATAACAGAAGATAATGCTGCGGCTAGTATGGTTGCTGAGCCAACTCCGGTCGTAAGACCTTCTTTGTCTGTTCAGGAAATGAGACATCGTCTTATTGATGCAATATATTCTTCTAAGAATATTGATAAATTATACACCTGCTTAGTCATTCTTAATGGTAAACCGGTAAAAGGATATCATAGTAAGTATCGTACTAAGACGGATGCAGAACTTTCTGCAGAGCTGTCACAATTCCCATCTTGGGATGAAATGGATCATCCTGATTTGTCGAATATTGATTATCGACAGTATAAGCATAAGAAGTCGCCAAGAACAATTAAAGCAATATCTAAATGGCTATAACTAGAGTAAATCAAGGAGAAATTGTAGAGGTTCCATTTGAATTGCCTGATGGAAGCATCTTGCCACATCCTGCATTGGTTCTTTCAAATGAGTATTTGTAGGATTATGAAGATGGCTTGTTTTATGCCGTATTGATATCTACAAAAAATCATTATCCTGAATTCACAATACCAATTGAGGATTCTTGGTTAAACAAGCCCTTAAGTAAAAGCTCATTCTTTGTTACTCATATAATTGATCAGTTTAATGTTGATGAAGTTATGAGACGTAACAATACGTATTTAAAGGCTCGTTACTTTGATTATGTTGTTGATGAAATTATCAAGAATGTAATTGGTGGAAAAGAGGAATAATTGATTATGTAGAGGTAGAATAAAAATATGAGAAGAATAATAAGTAAGTCTTTGAGTTTTGCTTCGGAAGTAGAGATCTACAAATTACTGTTTCTGTCATGGCGCCTCTAAAGTAGGTAATAAGGTTCTATATCAGTGTCACACGGTGCAAAGATAGAAAAAATAAAATAAAAGAGAGTTCCCATATACGGGAACTCGTAAACGATAATTATTAATTTTTAGAATCTTTTAAACAGTGAGGGCTGAAAAATATATTAGATTCTCGCAAGTTACTGAAGGATTTTTGGGGCATCTCTCCAGTTTGAGAAGGGGATTTATAGTTAATAGTTTACAGATTATAGTTAATAGGTGCTGTTTACAATTAATAGTTTACAGTTGATTTTTAGTAATTTGCTGATAACTTGTAGATTTCTTGTGTTTTTCTTGGTCGTTTCGAGGAAAAAGCGTAATTTTGCGGCAGAAATATAAACAAAAAATAGGAGATAAGATAATGGCATTAAAAGACTCGTCTAATGTACTTTGATTTGAACCTTATCAAGTAGGTTAAAAAGTAACGTAAATAATAAACTAAATAATAGGAGATATGAATTATGGCAATAGCTATTAAAACAATTCCAGTATTGACTGGTGATGTTGCAGAGCGCTTTATAGAGATTGCTGAGAGTAGTAGGAATACTGCTACAACTGTGATTCCTGAAGGTGCACAATATGCAATCCGTCGTATGATGGAACGCTCAAAAAATGTAAAGATTAAACTTCCTCATTAATAAGATAGGCTGGTGAATAATTATCAATTTGATATTATGGAAAGATGAAAGAATTAGGGGCAATGGCGATATTGAGAAATCATATTATACATGGTGGATATACCCCTTTGGAAAAGGAAGCTAAAACAGCACTTGATACTACATCAAAATTTATGAAATTAAGTCAAGAAGAAATTTATAATTGTTAAATACCCATATCAGAAAAACACAGAAGAATTAGATTTAATATTATATACGATAAGATGGGCAGGGCTTTAAATTTAGCTCTGCTTATCTAATTGGCTTATTGCCTTTTTACTGGTAATAGGCTGTTTCTAACTTATTATTATCAACAATATGAATACTTTTAAGAACATTAAAGTTGCCGTGACCGGAACGGGCTACGTGGGACTGAGTATTGCCACTTTGTTGGCACAACATCACTAGGTGACTGCTGTAGATGTGGTACCTGAGAAGGTGGAGAAACTGAATAACAAGATTTTTACTACCTAATTGTATCACTCAAATGATACCGGTAAAAAAAGTGGTTACAGGCGTCGCCTACTACGAAAACTGGAGACACCTGCTGTAATGATATCTTATAGTTCGTTGTCTAAAATTTCCATCATTTCTGCAGCTGTAATCACTTGCGGTTCTTTTGGGAAGTGTTTGAGATTACCTGTTACTAAGAAGAAATCTTCCTTGCTTAGGCAGATTTACAAATATGTTTGTATCAATGACTGCATATACCATTGCGTTCTTTTCTTAATCGTCTGACTTCTCTGATTTCTTCATTGATCTCATCGAGGGTGAGTTCTGGCGTTTCGCCTCTTTCTGCTTTTGCCATAAGTTCTTTGAACGTTGCCTTTGCTTTTGCAGTCACCTCGTCTTCTTCCTTAACCTGGATGGAGAAGGGAATGCTCTTACTGCGAATTACTGCCTTAACAAAGATGTTAATGGCGGTATTCGCACTCATACCGAACTGTTCGCAGAGTTTATCAAACTGTGCTTTCTGCTGGCTGTCCATACGGACTGTCATTGCTGTCTGTGCCATAAGCCTAAAATGTTTAATTAATAATCATTCTGACTGCAAATGTACATCATTATGGCGTAAAATGGTGAGATAGTATTAATAATTTAATAAAGATTAATAGTTGAATGAATGATATAACTACTTTTGCCTTGATGTATCCAAATGCGTATTCTCGTAATCCTGGGAATCATTTCTTCTGGAGAATGAAGAATAAGAAATAATAGATCTAAGGGCGAACGGCTCCCTCTCCCCTTTTTATTTAAGCTACTTTTTGGGTGATGGAGCCTAGTAGCCCGTTTTGAAAATATTACCTTATGAAGTTGCAAGAGGTTGGGTGGAAGGGTTGGTTGGCGGGGCATCAAAGCCCTCGCCATATTTTGCGGGATGGGACCGCCTGGGGAAAGGGGGGAGACAGAAGAATATTATTATTATTTGTCTATTCGCTTTAGTTCTGTTTTCATCTTTTTACCATAGGCTTCGCCTCGTGGAGCAAGATATTGAAAGAATATAGTATCGCCAGAAAATTGCCAGAAAGACGTTTAGAAGCTGATGAATAAAGACTGGAGTAAAGTCAAGACTCTTAAATAATGAAGAAAATCAAACTTTATGACTACCAGCAGAGGGTGCTGGAGGACATCATCCACGTGCTGACCACGAAGGAGATAACCCGTTTCCGCAAGAAAAAGGGTTATGAAGAAGGAAACTCGGTCATCGTGCAGATGCCTACGGGTACGGGAAAAACCTACGTGATGGCATCGGTGGTGAAATGGTTCCTTGATAACTACGAGAAGGGCGAGGTGTGGATTGTAGCGCACCGTCGTGAACTGGTGGAGCAGATGCAGCAGACGCTGGACAGATTCTGTCTGGACTATGGGGAGAAAGAAACGGTGCTGAAAGCCAAAGTAAGAATCCGTGTGCTCTCTATCCAATGGCTCGGCAGGCATATCGGAGAATTGAAAAAGGCGGACTGCACTCCTGGAATGATCGTGGTGGACGAAGCCCATCATGCCCTGGCACGCTCTTACAAAGACCTGTTTGACCGCAACAGGGATGCCTTGAAACTGGGTATGACGGCAACGCCTTGCCGTATGAAGAAGGAATCGTTCGGCATGCTGTTTGAACGTCTAATAAGCTTTCCATCTACCAAGGAATTTATCAAGAATGGTTATCTGGCACCCTATGACTATGTGGTCATCGGACAGTACTCGCAAGACCAGTTGACCATCAACTCTTTGAAAGGACGAGGCAGCGATGGGGACTATTCCATCAAGGAGATGGATGAGAAACTGAATGTGCCTCAATCCATCAAGCGACTGTATGAGAGCGTAGTGAAGCATGCCGACGGAAAGAAGGGTATCGTATATGCCATTGACATCGACCATGCCCAGATGATAGCCGCTTATTACAAGGCGATGGGTATCAAGGCGGTGGCTCTGGACAGCAAGACTCCTGCCAAGACCCGTCAGCGGATGGTGGAAGCATTCAGAAAGGGTAAACTGGACTGCATGGTGAACGTGAACCTCTTTGATGAGGGGTTCGACTGTCCGGATGTGGAGTATATCCAGATGGCGCGTCCTACACTGTCACTTGCCAAGTATCTGCAGATGGTGGGGCGCGGATTGCGCATCAACCACAAGCAGAAGAATAAGGTATGCATGATTATAGACAATGTGGGTAACTACCGTAAGTTTGGCTTGCCTGATAGGGAACGGAACTGGTCATCGATGTATGCAGGGTTGAGAGCTGGAAAGGGAACCATTCCGCCTTCTGCCAAAAAGACAAAGAATGTGATAGTACCCAACAATGACATGGTATTTGTGGCGCAGTATAACAAGAAGAAAACGGAACAGAGCAGCAAGCAGCGCTATGAATATCTGCAGGGTGTGAAACCCTTTGAGGAATCAGGAAGATGGGGACTCCGTGTGGGGGATGACATCATCCTGCAGCCAGTATATAGGAAAATCCATGATTTCATAGGTGGATTTGCCGTCTTTGAGATTGCTCCCAACCGGGTGGGTATCCTGATCAGGAACGGCAAGGTATATTATCCTGCCGATTATCAGGAAATCAAAATTCTCTCTGGCAACCGTGCCTTGCTCACACAGAATGTTATCCATACCGAGGTGGTGAAACTGGATACAAAATGGGGATATTCCTAAAATTCTTTATCATCAAAGCCCTCGCCAGAGTAATCAGTAATATACCAACAAAAAGAGAGTGTGTCATGAAATTATGACACACTCTCTTTTTGTTTATATGTTCAGTCTAATAATACCTTCTTTATCCGTTTGCGATATTTCCGAAGAAATCGAATGAGGCATCCCAATCCTTCCAGACTGGCTCTCTGCCCAATTCCTTCAATCTCGCATTGATTACCTTGGCGGTACGCTCATCGCTTACGGTGAACTGCTCCAATGCCTGAGGATAGGTATGGTAACCACCAGGATTTACCTTTGATTCTGCCGACATGGTGGTTACACCGAGCGTTGCCATGTTGTCACGGATGTAGGCTGGCTCACGGGTAGAGTAGGAGATATCTACATCGTGGTCGAAGATACGCATGGCGAAAGTTGCCTGTGCCAACTGCTTATCGGTCATGAAGCAGTTTGGCTGGAAACCTTCGTTCTGTGCAGGGCGCATACGAGGGAAGTTCACGCTGTACTTGGTCTTCCAGTAATGCTTCTGCAGATAGCGCAGGTGATGAGCCATCATCACAACATCCGTGCGCCACTCCTTCTCCAAGCCGATGAGCACACCCATACCGATGGAATGGACACCTGCCATACCCATGCGGTCGAACCCATCGCAGCGCCACTCAAACTTGCTCTTCATGCCACGTGGGTGGTAGAGCTTGTAGTGCTCGTGGTTGTAGGTCTCCTGGAAACAGATGACGCCGTTCATACCATGGTCGGCGAGAGTCTTGTAATCCTCTGTAGAGAGCGGCATCACCTCAATCTTCACGTTAGAGAAATACTTCTTGGCGATGTCGATTGCCTTGGCAAGATAAGGGGTGCCAGCCTTGGCTGGGTTCTCGCCCGTAACGAGAAGGATGTTCTCGAATGGAGCCAGCTGCTTGATGGCTTTATACTCGTTCTCAATCTGCTCTGGGGTGAGGATGGTGCGTGCCATCGGATTCTCACGATGGAAACCGCAATACACGCAGGAGTTGGAGCATGAGTTGGTGATGTAGAGAGGAATGAACATCGACATGGTCTTGCCGAAGCGCTCCTCAGTATATTTGCGGGAAAGACGCGCCATTACCTCCAGGTATGGCTCGGCTGCCGGTGAAATCAGCGCCATGAAGTCGTTCACATCGCAATGGTCTTTGGCAAGGGCACGGCGCACGTCATTATCGGTCATTCGAGCTATGCGCTCCGTGGTCTCCTCCCAACTGATTTTCTTTAATTCGTCTGAAAACATTTTCTTACTTTTTAAACTTTCTCAAATCGTGTGTCAACTTGGCTGCGCAGAAGTTTGGACCACACATGGTGCAGTACTCACCATCTGTATGACCTGCCTCCTCGAAATACTTCAAGGCGAGCTCTGGGTCGAGAGAGAGGTGGAACTGGTCTCTCCAGCGGAACTCGAAACGTGCCTTGGAGAGGGCGTTGTCGCGGATGGTTGCACCTGGATGACCCTTTGCCAAATCGGCAGCATGAGCGGCAATCTTATAGGTTACCACACCTGTGCGCACATCTTCCTTGTTAGGCAAGGCGAGGTGCTCCTTTGGTGTTACATAGCAGAGCATTGCGGTGCCGAGCCATGCTATCTGGGCGCCACCGATGGCTGATGTGATGTGGTCGTAACCTGGAGCGATATCGGTAACCAATGGGCCGAGGGTGTAGAATGGTGCCTCGTGACAGTGGTCGAGCTGGCGCTCCATGTTCTCCTTGATCTTCTGCAATGGCACATGACCAGGACCCTCGATGAATGCCTGTACGTTCTTGTCCCAGGCACGGGTAACAAGCTCGCCCATGGTATCCAACTCGGCAAACTGGGCAGCATCGTTGGCATCGGCAATACAGCCAGGGCGCAGACCATCGCCCAAAGAAAGGGCTACGTCGTACTGTGCCACGATGTCGCAGATATCGTCGAAGTGCTCATAGAGGAAGCTTTCCTGGTCGTGGTAGAGACACCACTTGCTCATGATACTACCGCCACGGCTCACGATACCGCAGAGACGGCTGTCGGCGAGATGCACGTTGTGGCGACGGATGCCGGCATGGATGGTGAAGTAGTCGACACCCTGCTCACACTGCTCGATGAGGGTATCACGGAATACCTCCCAGTTCAGATCTTCTACCTTGCCGTTTACCTTCTCCAAAGCCTGGTAGATAGGCACGGTTCCTACCGGTACAGGACAGTTGCGCACAATCCATTCACGGGTTTCGTGGATGTTGTCGCCGGTAGAGAGGTCCATCAATGTATCGCCTCCCCACTTGCAAGACCATACAGCCTTATCTACCTCTTCCTCGATGCTGGAGGTAGTGGCAGAGTTACCGATGTTGGTATTGATCTTCACGAGGAAGTTGCGGCCGATGATCATCGGTTCGCTCTCCGGGTGGTTGATGTTGGCAGGAAGAACGGCACGTCCGCGTGCAATCTCATCACGAACATACTCAGGGGTGATATGGGTGTCGATGCCCAACTCCTGGCAGTTCATGTTCTCGCGGATAGCCACGTACTCCATCTCTGGAGTTACGATGCCAGCCTTTGCGTAAGCCATCTGGGTGATGTGCTTGCCAGCCTGTGCACGGCGAGGCAACTGGATGTGCTCGAAGCGGAGGTGGTCGAGGCTATGGTCAGCAAGGCGCTGCTTGCCATACTCGCTGGTAACCTCCTTGAGCTGCTCGGTATCGTTGCGGTCGAGAATCCACTGCTCGCGCATTCTTGGCAAGCCCTTCTTCAAATCTACCTGATAGTTAGGGTCGCTGTAAGGACCGCTTGTATCGTAGATATAAACCGGAGCGTTTGGCTCAGTATGAGGAATGCCGCGCTCATCCTTCACAACAGTAGGAGTGAGGTTTACCTTGGTCATTCCAACCTTGATCTGTGGGAAGAGTTTTCCCTGCATATACGCCTTTTCTCTCTGGGCGTAAGCTTTCTTGTCGTTTGGCATAATGTTTTTAAAGGTAAAAAGGTAAAAAGGTAAAAGGGTAAAAAGAACATTCTGCTTCTTTGCCTTCATCCTTCATGCCTTTTATGATCATATATATTTATTTTATATTAGTCGTTGAGGAATGCGGTGAGAGGAGAACTTGCCTCAGCACAATCGCTGATGGCTCCGAGACCTGCCTCGAAAGCACGGCGACCGCAGATGACTGCCTCCTTGAATGCCTTGGCCATCTCAACAGGATCTCCGGCAACGGCGATAGCGGTGTTAACCAGACAAGCACTGGCACCCATCTCCATAGCCTCGGCAGCGTGGCTAGGTGCACCGATACCTGCATCTACTACAACTGGAACGGTAGCCTGCTCGATGATAATCTGGAGGAAGTCCTTCATTCTCAATCCCTTGTTGGTACCGATAGGTGCAGCGAGTGGCATTACGGTAGCAGCACCAGCCTCTTCGAGGTGCTTGCAGAGGGTAGGGTCTGCCTGGCAATATGGCAATACCACGAAACCGAGCTTTACCAGTTTCTCGGTAGCCTTCAGCGTCTCGATAGAGTCTGGAAGAAGATAGCGAGGGTCTGGGTGGATTTCGAGTTTGAGCCAGTTGGTTCCGAAAGCTTCGCGAGCCATCTGTGCTGCGAAGACAGCCTCCTCGGCGTTGCGCACTCCACTGGTATTAGGGAGGAGCTGGATGCTAGGACTCTGTACGATATGAGTAAGCAGGTCGTCCTGCTTGTCTTCGAGTTCGATACGTTTCATAGCAACAGTAACCATTTCTGTTTCTGATGCTTTGATGGCTTCAGCCATGAGGGCATTGTTGTTAAACTTTCCTGTGCCCAAGAAGAGGCGTGAGTTAAACTCTCTGCCTGCGATTACTAATTTTTCCATTGTTTTATTATAGAGTTGTTATTTTTGTTTTCATTTCTGTAGGAAAAGTACTTTTGGATGATTCTTTTCCGCAGTATTCTGGGACCGTTATCCTCCGCAGAACGCTTTTACGATAACGATGTCTGCTCCTTCTGCGATGAGTGTGTTTTCCCATTCATCACGAGGTACCATTTCGTTACTGATAGCTACTGCTACTCCTGTAGCTGGCAAATCGAGTTCCTGAGCTAACTCCCTGATGGTTTTAGCCTGTGTCTCGGTCTCTTTGTTGTTGATAGTTACTTTCATATTCTGTTCGTTTTATATGATGAATAATCCGTTTGTTTACGCTGTTTCTATCGCCCGAAAGCGATGATATGATAATATGTAATCAAACACGGTGAACTTCCAGATGAAAGCCTTAAGAAAAAAATAAAGCGCTATCAAATATCCCTGCGACAGCATTACCTGCATCAGGTTCAATGGGTATCATCTCAGCCGAATCTTTCAGCACCCCGTGATAATCGCTTGCAAAAGTAATGATAATATCGGAAAAACAATAGAATTTCAAAAATATTTATGCTAAATTAACGCTGAATGTACCTTTCGCTTTACTGGCGTTTCTTTCTGCAATCCGGGCATTCGCCTTTGATAACAAAGGAAATAGAGTGGGGGTAAAAGCCTTCGGGCAGCTCGAAACTTGGAATATGGATATCCTCCATACAGAAGGAACGCTGGCAAGATTCGCAGTAGAAATGAATATGCCCGTCGTGATGATCGCAAGCCCCTTTTTCTTCGCAGAGTTCGTAGCAGAGTACGCCTCGCCCATCTTCGAAGGCATGTACCACATCATGTTCCAGAAAGAGGGTAAGGGTACGGAAGATGCTCGACTTGTCCATCGAAACCATCTTTCGTTCCAGATTGCTCAGACTCTGCGGGTTCTGTTCGCCCATCAGCGCCTTCATTACGAGTATTCGGTTGGCGGTTGGTCGGATGCCTTTCGATTCCAGCCTGCTGATCATATCTTGTGAGTTCATCGTTTCTTCTTTTTAAAATTTTTACTAACCGGTTGCAAAGATACAAAAAAAGCGTGTAAGTATGGTAACTTACACGCTTTTTCTTTATTTAAACGTAATTACTTTTTGCTTTCAATCTAGTTTAAGCCGCAGCATGAAGGGTTTTGAGCCCTTATGCGCAAGCACAACCACGGCTTCTGTTCAAAGCCTCACCATACATTTCCATTGCGGTCATGTAATTTGCTAGAATAGCCTTCAAGGCCTTCTTGATGTTTGCATACATTGTTTTCATAATCGTTATCCTTTTTTAAAAATTAATACTCGGCATTTCTGCCATTTTCTTTTTTCTTTTGTTCATGAACGGTGGTCAATTTTACTTGCCCATCTCCATGTTGTTGTTTACATTCACAGCTTTGGCAATCATTGCTGCCACAACTGTAAGAATCATTACTGTCGTCATCATAATTTGTTTCCTTTCTTTCTTTGTGGAGCCTCCATGTGAGGTCTCCTGTTTTACATTATCCTTATTACAATCTCACTGTTTTCTGGTGCAAAGGTAATGCCTTTTTCTTGAATATCTGTCACAAAGACATGACAAAATGATGAAAAAGGGGCTTTTTTTGACGCATATCAAGCAGCATGGTCTGATGCCTTGATGTACGTCAAGGAGAATTGGATTGTCATGCCAAATATGTCAGTCTTGTCCGTCTGATGTGGCTGTGTCTTATTAAAACATTGTTAAATATAGCGTTGCTTATTGCTATTTTTACGATATATGTATTATATTTGTGCCGAAAAATAAAACTTGACTATAAGGTTGTTGCTTATGAGTTCTTTACAAAAGACAATTATAATAGCTTCATTACTCGTTTCAACTGTTTATAATGCAGTGGCAAATGATGATACAACATGGATAAGACCAGATAGTTTCCTAATCCCTGTTGATACTATCTATGTCGATAATTTACCCTGCAATTATGCTGCTGACGAGATAACTTTTCCAACGGTAACACCGAAGTCCCCTGAAGCCAGCGCTTTTCAGAAATATGGAGAGACTGAGATTAATGAATATACGGGTAATCCTGCCATATCCATTCCTTTATATACCTTATCCTATAAAGGCATAGAAGTTCCACTTTCGCTTACTTACGATGGAGGAGGCATTCAAGTTAGTCAAGAGGCATCGTGGGTAGGACTGGGATGGAGTCTTAACGTTGGTGGATGTATCAACTATGTCTGTCAAGGAGGAAATGACCAGTGGCTGGGAAGATATGGCAGTTGGAAAAATGACTATTACCGCATACTAAACTCTAATCCTGACCTTGGTTTGAAAAATGAGCAGTTGTACTTGGCAAACCAGCTTCTTTTTTACCCTTCACCCTTCACCTTTTGGCTCGGAATGCCGATAAACACTAGGGTTTCGAGGAGTGAAGGGTTAACTGTACCCTTTACTCACGTAAATGACTGTTATACAGAAGAATATAGCGTTTTTTGAGAAGGGTGAAGGGTTAAAAACGTTTAGTCTTTCAAAAATAAGCTCCCTCATGAAAATATGTAGGAATTTGCAATCACGTTATTTTTTCGGGCTATTTCTTTGCTTGTATCATTATTTTTTGTAACTTTGCCGAAAGAATATAAAAAGGCAGCAATATGAAATATCCTATCGGAATACAGAGTTTCGAACAAATCATAGAAGATGGTTATGTTTATCTCGATAAGACGGCATTGGTCTATGACTTAGTGACTAATGGTAAAATATACTTTCTGAGTCGTCCACGACGATTTGGAAAGTCGTTGCTCATATCTACCTTGAAATGCTATTTCGAGGGTAAGAAGGAACTGTTCAAGGGGCTTGCCATCGACAAGCTGGAGAAGGAATGGAAGCAATATCCTGTGTTTCATCTCGACTTCAATGGTAATAATTTCACTAATCCTGGAGAACTTGAGGTCATATTAGAAAACTTTGTTGCATCGCAAGAGATGATATATGGTAAAAGTCCTTTCAGGGATTCCTTAGGAGGTCGTTTTGAATATGTATTGAAAGCTGCTCATGAGAGAACAGGACTTCGTGCCGTGGTTTTAATTGATGAGTATGATAAGCCAATATTGGATGTGCTTGATACACAAATCAAAACATCAATAAAGGGTGAAGAAAGATTGTTAGAAGATTGGAATCGTGAGGTTTTGAAAGGTTTCTATAGTGTCTTCAAGGCTGCCGATGCTAATCTACAGTTTGTTTTGCTCACGGGTGTCACCAAGTTCTCGCAGGTAAGCGTGTTCAGTGGTTTCAATCAGCCTAACGACATCAGTATGGACGAGCATTACGAGGCACTTTGTGGCATTACGGAAGAAGAATTGTATTCTACCTTTGATGAACAGATCAAGGCGATGGCCGTGAGATACAAGACGACGGAGGAAGGGATGAAATACAAACTGAAGAGGAAGTTTGACGGTTATCACTTCAGTCCCAATATGCTTGATATCTATAATCCTTTCAGCATCTTGAATGCTTTGAGCAAGAAGATTCTGGCAGATTATTGGTTCCGCACGGGGTCGCCAACCTATCTTATTCGCCTATTGTCTCATTTTGATGAGAACATCAACGAGATGGTGAACAGGTTTTATCCTACGAGTAGTTTTATCGACTACAAGGCAGATGTGGAAGCACCATTGCCTATGATTTATCAGAGCGGTTATCTTACCATTAAGGACTGGAATATGGATACCGATTCCTATCTCCTGGATTTCCCGAATGATGAAGTGAGGAGCGGTTTCTTGACGCTGGTAGCTTCCAGCTATCTGAAGCCTGCTAAGTCAACGGATGCCTGGATCATTCAGGTAGTAGATGTGATGTCGAAGGGAGATTGCCATCAGTTGGAGAATCTGATGACTTCCTTCTTTGCCAGCATTCCTTATAGCCAGCGCCGTAAGGACGATGAGCGCGAGAAGGAGCGTTATTTTCAATACACCTTCTATCTCGTATTGAGAATGATCAGCTGTTTCACGGTCTTCATCGAAAAGCAACAAAGCGAAGGTAGGGTAGATTGTGTGGTAGAGACTCCGAACTATATCTACATCTTCGAATTCAAGCGTGATGGTTCGGCAGAGGAAGCCCTGAAGCAGATAGAGGATATGGGCTATGCCAAGGAATATGCAGCAGATGGCAGAAAGATTTATCAGATAGGCTGCAACTTCTCATCGAAGACGGGAACCATTGATGAGTGGAAGGTGGAATAGGTTATCGCAAACGAATATTTCTGGACATAGTATTTTAAACCTGTTCCTGCATGGCTGAAGAATGGGGATTATGAGTTAGTGTATATTTTTTATAAGGTTAGATTAGTTTTGTGTCTGATTTAGCAAAGAGGGTGTGTCATAAGTTAATGATTCACCCTTTTTTGTTTGTTGGAATGTTGTTGATATGCGCTTGCACAGCAGGTGGTGTGCATGCGGTGTTCAACTGTTATGCACCAACTATTATCTAGACTTATGGCACATCAAGATAGGAACCGCCGTATGCGGAACCGCACGTACGGTGGTGTGAGAGGTCGGAAAACGAAAGTAGGAAGAAAACGGCTTCGTTTTCCTCCTACTCGATTATTTCTTAAGATGATGCTAGGCATCATTTATTAATCTTAGCCTAGCATTAGAAGTTCCTGCAGATTATAGGAATTCCAGAATCTTGTCGAGAATCTTTTCTACGGTAGAAGAATCGGTTGCTTCATCGAGTTTCTGGTTGATTTTCTCTTCCAGTTTCTTGCTTACCTTGTCGGCAGCCTGATCCATGGCCTGGTTTGCCTTGTCTTCCAGTTTCTTCTGAACGGAAGCGCCCAGTCCGTCTTCTTCTGAACCATCGCTGCTATTATCGCTTACAGAAGGGGTTTCATCGGTTGATGAACTGGTGGTTTCTTCTATCTGCAGATTGTCGGCACCTTCCAGCGCCTTCACCATATCATCAGCATTCATCGTGTAAACGCTGCCAAGGATTCCGAAACTTACGGTGTGCTGCTTGCCATTAAACTCTACGGTACCCTTAGAACATACGATATAGTTGTGGTATTCGAAGAGCTGGTTCATCACTTCATCAATAGCGCTTCCTGCCATCATTTTGGCAATGGAACGGATGCTTTGGGTGAAGAAGTTGTTGTCGCTGCTTTCTGTTGCCTTGTCAATGGCCTTGGCTGCCTCGGTCTTTACCTTTTCTTTGTGGGCATCAGGTCCTGGATTGGTTATGGCAAAAACCAGGAAGAGAAGTACGATAAGACCTAAGATGATCTTCCAGAGGGTCTTGCTCGATTTTTTCTTTTCCGGTTCCTGTCTGTAGCCCTGGTTCATGGCAGCGCCGTGCTGAAAGCCTTGCTGGTAAGCCTCCTGCTGTGCCTGCTGGAAACTTTGCTGGTTTGCAGCCTGAAAGTTTGTCGGTTCTGGCCCATTGTTAGCATCTGCTGATGTTTCTTCTGCATCTTCTTTGTTGGCAGCATTAGCCTTGATTGCTTCTACAGTTTCTAGAACAGTCTTCAGTTCTGCTATTTTCCAAGCAGGAGTCCAGTCTTTCATGCCTTGTGCCCAAACAAGGGTTTCGGGTGTGATAGCCTTCTGGACGAGTTGCTCCTGGCTGAATGGACCCGCTTGCTGTCCGTTATTCTCAATGATAAAATATTCCATCATGTATTCTTTTATATAATATTTTTCTTAAAAGCCAATAAGGAGTTTCTTCTGCTCTTCATTGCTTATTAGTGTGTAGCTTTCCACCATGCAGTTTTCTCTCTGCCCTTGATAGCTACGCTGTGCTGGCTAGGGTCGGAGATAGAAAGACCGCAATAGTTCTTTACTTTAAAGGTTGTACCTCTATCACTCATTAACATTGTATACGCTTCATCTGTATGAGCTGCTGCTTTGATTGTGAGTTTCATCTGTGAATTAAATTTGTCTTTCAGATAGCCGCTCGGTACAAGACTGTCTACGTATACACTCATGTCGTAGAAGAGGTTGGGAGAGAAATCATCCAGAGACTGTATGGAATCGAGCGGAACGGATGATGAGAGGGTATATTTGCTATTGATTTCCTTCATCACACTAGCTAGATTATCCATCTGACGGCAGTCGATGGCTGCCATGTTGCAATATGGGTTTCTATTATTCTTATAGAAATTGACAACTCCGTTGACAAATCCTGAGTAGTTGGGTGCTGAACTGTTGAGGTAACTCCATATGGTTTTGTATGGAACGCCGGCTCCCATTATTTCGCTACTTGAACTGATTAGGAAATTAGTGACGTCTTTCAGTTCGTATGCAGTCTCAACATTGCCCATATAGCATGCATCGAAAAGGATGTACTGCATCTTGGTGCCGCTGAGTTTGATTCCTTCAGCCAGGGTAGGAACGTCGAGAGCGTTTTCTTCTAAACTCACACTTCCGAAGAAACGGGTGATAGGTTTGTTGGGATCGGGACCAAACTGTATTCCGCTGAAATTGCCGGTAGCGGTAGGGTAGCTGGTGCTTCCTTTCTGAGCAAAACCAGCATTAGGTCTTGCCATATAGGGATAGTGAACCCAATCGCTCTTGTAGGTCCATCCGCAGCCATGAGCTCCGATGATGAGCGAATAATTCAGGGCTTCAGCACGGCGTTTCACCTCATTCAGAATCTCTGCAAATCCTTCTGCTGTAGTATATGTAGCTTCATCGTATGTTTTCAAAGTGTCGCGAATGACGGTTTTCGTATTGCCGTCATATTGAAGATCTATAAGATAGCTCTTCTTGTAATTCTGGCTCATGAAAACCATTACACGTGAATTGTTCAATCCCTTCTTGGCAACAATACCTTCGCACATGCTGTCTACGTTATTTTTCAAATCACTATATAGACCTGTGCGTCTTGTGTCGCCCGTCCATGGAAAGAAGACGAAGATAGTCTGCTTATTGACGCTTTCTACATCAATAGCTTCATCGCCACAACTGGTGAAAGTTGCTGCTAGAGATAGCGTACATATAAATAAGGTGAAAAGCTTCTTGATCATGTTTCTCTTGAAAATATGAAATGTTAAGTGTGAAATGCTAAGTTCTTACACTTAACATTCCGCACTTAACATGATAAATATTAAACTATTATTTTTTCTTGAGTTCCTCGATGGTTGCCTTGAGGGCAGCAATCTTCTCAACAGAGTCGCTCTCCTTCTTGCGCTCCAGGGCTACTACCTTTTCAGGAGCGTGAGCTACGAAGTTCTCATTGCTGAGCTTCTTGCGTACACCCATCAGGAAGCCCTCCAGGTGCTTGAGCTGAGCCTCTGCCTTCTCAATCTCGGCAGCTACGTCGATGAGGTCGCCCAATGGTACGGCAAACTCGTCGGTACCTACCATGAAGCTTGATGCATCGGCACTCTTCTCGGCGATGACCTCAATCTTGTCGAGGTTAGCCATCTTCAGCGTTACGTCGTTGTAAGCCTCGAAATCGTTCTTGCCTACTACCTGGAGAGACAACTGCTCCTTCTGGGCAATGTTCTTCTGGTTGCGAACGGTACGAACACCGGCGATAATCTGCTTCACAGCCTCGATATCTGCTGCCAACTTCTGCTCCTCAGCTGTAGGTGCAGGAATCTCCAGCTTCTCGCGCATGATGCTCTCGCCATCCTTGCGGTCGTAGATGTGCTGCCACAACTCCTCGGTGATGAATGGCATGAATGGATGCAACATCTTCAGCAGGGCATCGAAGAAACGGAGGGTAGCATCGTAGCTCTTCTGGTCGATAGGCTGGCCGTAAGCTGGCTTCACCATCTCCAGGTACCAAGATGAGAACTCATCCCAGAACAGCTTATATACAGTCATCAGTGCCTCAGAGATACGGTAGTCCTTAAACTGCTTCTGCATCTCCTCGTTCACCTCCTTGAGCTTGGCGTCAAACCACTTCACGGCGATTTCTGCACTCTTAGGCTGCTCGATATTTGCAGTCTCCCAACCCTTGACGAGGCGGAAGGCATTCCAGATTTTATTGTTGAAGTTACGTCCCTGCTCGCAAAGGCTCTCGTCGAAGAGGATGTCGTTGCCCGCTGGAGCGCTGAGCATCATACCCATACGAACACCATCGGCACCAAACTTGTCAATCAGATCCAGTGGGTCTGGTGAGTTACCGAGACTCTTGCTCATCTTGCGGCCGAGCTTATCGCGGACGATACCTGTGAAATATACGTGCTTGAATGGCATCTTGCCACGATACTCGTAGCCAGCCATGATCATACGTGCTACCCAGAAGAAGATGATGTCCGGACCTGTTACGAGGTCGGAAGTAGGGTAGTAGTAGTTGATCTCCTCGTTGTCTGGATGCTCGATGCCATCAAACAGAGAGATAGGCCACAACCATGAAGAGAACCAGGTGTCGAGGCAGTCGCTCTCCTGCTCAAGATCCTCAGCCTTGATGTTGGCATTCTTCTCCTGAGCGAGTTTCAGCGCCTCCTCTGCAGTCTCAGCTACCACGAAATCCTTCTTGCCGGCATTGTCGAAGTAGTAGGCTGGGATGCGGTGACCCCACCAGAGCTGACGGCTGATACACCAGTCCTTGATGTTCTCCAACCAGTGGCGATAGGTGTTCTTATACTTCTTAGGGTAGAACTCGATGTCATCGTCCATTACTGGAGGGAGGGCGATGTCAGCAAAGTGCTGCATCTTGAGGAACCACTGTGTAGAGAGCTTTGGCTCGATAGGCACATTGGTACGCTCAGAGAAGCCCACCTTATTATTATAGTCCTCAATCTTCTCCATCAGACCGGCGTTCTGAAGGTCGATGGAAATCTGCTTGCGCACGTCCATGCGGTCCATACCTACATAGAGACCTGCTGCCTCGCTGATGGTACCATTGTCGTTGAAGATGTCGATGGTTTCCAAACCATGCTTCAAACCGAGGGCGTGGTCGTTGATATCGTGAGCTGGAGTTACCTTCAAGCAACCAGTACCGAACTCGATATCTACGTATGTATCCTCGATAACAGGAATCTCGCGGTTTACGAGAGGCACGATGACGTGCTTGCCCTTCAACCAGGTATTCTTCTTATCCTCTGGGTTGATACACATGGCAGAGTCACCCATGATGGTCTCAGGACGGGTGGTTGCTACTACTGCATAGTAACCCTTTTCGTCCTTGTGTATCACGTTCTCCTCATCAACCTGCTGGCAGTCCTGCTCTACTACGTAATACTTCAAGTGGTAGAGCTTAGAGTGCTCGTCCTTGTAGATTACCTCCTCGTCAGAGAGCGCAGTCTGAGCCTTAGGGTCCCAGTTAACCATGCGCACGCCACGATAGATGAGCCCCTTCTGGTAAAGGTCGCAGAATACGTGGATGACGGCACGAGAGCGGGTCTCGTCCATGGTGAATGCTGTGCGGTCCCAATCGCAGCTGGCACCGAGTTTGCGGAGCTGCTTGAGGATGATGCCACCGTGCTCGTGAGTCCAGTCCCAAGCGTGCTTGAGGAACTCCTCGCGGGTAAGGTCGGTCTTCTTGATGCCCTGCTGAGCGAGGCGGTTTACAACCTTTGCCTCGGTAGCGATACTGGCATGGTCGGTACCTGGTACCCAGCAAGCGTTCTTGCCCTCCATGCGTGCACGGCGAACGAGAATATCCTGGATAGTATTGTTGAGCATGTGTCCCATGTGGAGCACACCCGTTACGTTTGGTGGAGGGATAACCACTGTATAAGGTTCACGACCATCTGGCTTAGAGCTGAAAAGCTTGTTGTCGAGCCAGTACTGATACCATTTACTTTCCACTGCTTGTGGATCGTATTTACTTGCTAATTCCATTGTTTATATCTAATTTTTATTCTTTTTCTTTCTTTTTCCTTAAAAAACGGTGCAAAGATACGAATTTTTGGGCGAAAAACATTATCTTTGCATCAAAATTATTAATTTTTGCACAAAATGATGGTTAGTAATGCAGTAAAAGAAGTAACGGAACAAGATAGGAGAAAAATGCTAGCCAGTTTTCTCTATGATGTGGCGAAGCTGATGTTTGGCAGCGTTGCCGTGGGAGGATTGTCGCCTCTGATAATTGGAGGTGATTTCGGTTGGCTTAATATAGTGTGTTTTTTTGTTGGTTCAATATGCGGGTTCTTACTTGCCTATAGTGCCAATGATTTGTTGAGGTATAAAAAGTAATAGTTATGGAAGCATATTTGTTTTTTAATGTAATGATGTTTGTGTTTGCATTGTCTTTCGCCATTTTCCTCAATACGAAGGCAGGCAAGAAATGGAAAGACAATCTTTAAAATGAGAAGTTACAATCATGCATACGAAAGAAGAGAAAATGGCGGCATTCAGCCGCTTGCTGGATGTGCAGGACCGTTTGCGCCTGCAGTGTCCATGGGATAAAAAGCAGACATTTGAGAGCCTTCGTCCGAATACGATTGAGGAGACTTTCGAACTTTGTGATGCCTTGATGAAGCGCGATTACAAAGATATCAAGAAGGAGCTGGGCGATGTGCTGGAGCACGTGATGTTCTATAGCATCATCGGCAGAGAAGACGGCGAGTTCGATATTTGCGATGTCTGCAATCAGGAGGCAGATAAACTGATGTTCCGCCATCCTTTCATCAACTGGAAGGAGGAAGGAAATTGGACGGTTTCGAATCCGGATATGTTCATCAATGATGAAGGACAGGTTGTCTATAAAGAGTCAGACGCAGGGAATAGAGAAGCTGGAACTGCCAGCTCGGAAGAAACCTTGGCTCTTGGTGCCAGCAAGCCGAAAACTGCTACTTCTGTTGAGAAAACCTGGGAACAGATTAAGCAGCAGGAGAAGGATGGAAATGAGCGGGTGTTGAGCGGTGTCCCAAATTCTCTTCCCTCTCTTATCAAGGCTTATCGCATTCAGGACAAGGCTAGAAATGTAGGCTTCGACTGGAAAGAAAAAGAAGATGTGTGGGAAAAGGTACAGGAGGAACTGGAAGAACTCAAGGTGGAACTGGCTAAAGGTGATAAGGAAAATTCTACCCAGGAATTGGGCGATTTCCTCTTCTCTGTCATCAATGCTGCACGTCTCTATAAACTCAATCCGGATAATGCGCTGGAGAAAACCAACCAGAAGTTTATCCGCCGTTTCAACTATGTGGAAGATCATAGCTTGAAGCAAGGTAAAAACTTAAAAGATATGAGTTTAGAAGAAATGGATAAACTATGGGATGAAGCAAAACTTCAGGAGAAAAAGGAAGATAAATAATGGTGAATCGGATTATCTTATCGACTCATCAACATAATAATAAAAACTAAAGAGTTATGAAGAAATTAGTTTATGTAACAATAGCTTTGGTGGCGCTTTTCGCTGCCAACAGTTGTAAGAACAAAAATAATGTTCCTGTTATCAGTACAACCGATTCTGTAGAGGTAGAGGATGCGATGAACGATTCTACCATCTATGGTGTATGCGGTGAGGGAACCTCTATGCATAACCTGGAGCTGATTTCTGATGGTGGTGACACCCTTTCGGTGTTTATTGACGATGAGAATCCTGATGTTGTTCAGGGAGGATTGCTGGCTGGCGACCGTATTGCTCTTATCGGTTATAAGGCTGAGGATGGAGAGATGATGGCCCAGAAGATTATCAACCTGACTTCCCTCTTGGGCAAATGGACTTCTCTGGATAAGAATTTTGACATCTTGGAAGGTGGAGAAGTGAAGAACAATGTGAAAGCAGAAACTAATCCTTGGACCAGCTGGAAGATACTCAATGGTAAACTCTTGCTGAATAAGGATACTTTCGCTATTGACAAGTTGGGTTCTGACAGTCTTATGTTGGAGAATACTCAGGGTGTCTTTGTTTTCAAGCGTCAAGAGTAAGGTTATCCATGTTGAACCTGTAATTTATGATTTAGTTTTGGAACCATTTAAAGTACAAATTTTGGGGTGTGGCAGTGCTTTGCCCACCCTTAAGCATAGTGCCTCGGCTCAGATTATTGAGATGCGGGGCAAATGCTTTATGATGGATTGTGGAGAGGGTGCCCAGATGCAGTTCCGTCGCACTCATGTTCACTTTGCTAAGATAAATGCTATCTTTATTTCGCATCTTCATGGTGACCATTGCTTTGGCTTGCTGGGACTTCTTTCTACCTTAGGTATGCTGGGTAGAACGGCTAAGTTAAAGGTGTATGCGCCAGAAAGTTACGGAGATTTGTTTAAGCGTCAGATTGATTTCTTTATGCAGGGAATAGAATATGAAATCGAATTTGTTCCTGTAGATACCGAAAAGTCGCAAGTAGTATATGAAGATCATTCTGTAACCGTAGAAACCATTCCTCTCCAGCATCGTGTGCCTTGTTGTGGTTACATCTTCAGAGAGAAACCGACACTACCTCATATCCGTCGCGATATGATAGATTATTACGAGATTCCTGTAAGCCAGATCAATAACATCAAGAATGGAGCTGACTGGACTACGAAGGAGGGTGATGTAATACCTAATGCCAGATTGGTAATGCCTGCCGTTTCTCCACGTAGTTATGCTTATTGCAGTGATACCCGGTTTGTTCCGAACTTGGCTGAAAAGGTAAAGGGGGTTACGGTGCTTTATCATGAGAGCACCTATACTTCGGAGAATGAGGACAGGGCTAAACTCTATTATCATAGCACTGCTCGACAGGCTGCAACTATAGCCAGAAATGCGGGTGTAGGCAAACTTCTTCTGGGGCATTATAGTGCACGATACAATAATGAAGAGGTATTGTTGAATGAAGCTAAAGAGGTGTTTGCGGAAAGTTATCTTACTCAGGAAGGCAAAGTGTTCTCTATAGAATAATGTAGAAATATAAAAAAAATGCCTTGCATCAAAAAAAAGTTCATTTTTGATGCAAGGTTTTCTCTTTATATCGTTTAATTATTAAAAAGGATTTGAAATTGGAATCGGAAAAGAAACTCTTAGACGACATCAATAGCGGCAGTCGGGCAGCAATGCACAGATTGTATGAACGCTATGTGGGGTATGCCATGGCCGTAGCGCTGAGGTATGTCCCTGTACGCGATGATGCTGAGGATGTAGTGCAAGATAGTTTTATAAAAGTCTTTTCCGGCATTTCAAAATTTGAATATCGGGGTGAGGGCGCTCTTCAGGCTTGGCTCTTGCGGATAGTGACAAATGAAGCTGTCAACTTTGTAAGGCAGCAAAAACGCTTCACTATTGTGGACGAAGTTCCCGATGAAATTGAGGATGAAGAGCCTGAAGTAGAAAGAGTTCCGCCTGCAGAACTGACAAGAATGATTGGAGAATTGCCTGATGGGTACAGACTGGTTCTTAACATGTTTATTTTTGAACAGAAAAGCCATAAAGAAATTGCACAGCTGTTAGGCATCAAAGAAAGTAGTTCTGCTTCACAATATTTGCGGGCGAAAAAGCTGTTGGGCAAAAAGGTGAAAGATTATCTGAGCCAGGCAGATTGTAGTAATAATAAAGAGTTGAATCATATAAACGAGAAAAGTAATGAGTAACGATTGGACAAATAAACTTCGAGATCAGTTGGCAGACTACCAAGAGCCTGTCAGCCACGACATGTGGGCTGAGATAGAACAATCGCTTGCTCAGTCTAAAAAGGTTGGTGATGAGGAAACTGATGTAATAAAGAGACCACAGGCTCGTTATGTTGTCTTGAAAAGATGGTCAGTAGCTGCAGCGATTGCTTTATTGGGAGTAGGAGGCAGTTATGTTTATCTGCATAATGATGAACCGGGACAGGCAAACTTGGCTGCTCAGAGTTCTTTCTCTACAGCATCAGGTTCTAGCAGGACTTCTTCTGCTGTCCGTGCAGAAGCACAATCGGCAGGAAGTAAAAATGCTATCTTGCTTGCTGAAAACAAAGCATCTGCACATCAGGTGAATCGCCATTCATCGGGGCGTCAATTGAACCATAGTAAATCTTCTGTCTCTTTCCAGGAGAGGACTGTTGCTGCAGATAATGAAGTAATGCTTGCAGCAGAGGTAGAAATGCCAGAACAGTCTGTTAATGCAGAGGTAAATGGTCGGGAATTATCTGTTTTGCAAAAGCAAAATGAGGATTCTGAAAGACAGATGGCCGTTTCTTCTAATCATGCAACCAAGCCGTTGAAAGCAGATGGTGGGCAGAAGCTTTATGCAGGCAGGGCGCAGGATGGTCATTTTGAACGCAGTTATAAGGACAAGTATGAACAGAACTGGACCATGAACCTGTATGCAGAGAATGTAAGTCTGGGCTCTGGCAGTGATGGAATGTCAAACGGCATGTATGCGTCTTCAGATCCTCTTGCTGGTGGCGGCTTTGCTGATCATGGTGTTTTCCTGGCTGCTGCTTCTCCTTTAAGATATGCAATACCGAAATATGTTGAAGCGAAACATCATGCTCCTTTGGCTGTAGGTGCTCAGGTTGGTATCGGACTTGCGCCTCGTTTGTCTTTGAGTACCGGTGTCGTTTATACGCGTGTTGCTTCTGATTTCAAATCTTATGGTGTTTCAGAATTTGATACACATCAGGTTTTGCATTATGTGGGTGTTCCACTTGGTTTGAACTATGAGGTTTGGAGCACGGGAGGCTTTCATGCGTACGTAATGGCGGGTGGAGAAGCCGATTTCAACGTAAAGAATGATACAAAGGTTTCTGGTCAAAAAGAGGACGTGAAGCGTGATGGCGTTCAGTTCTCGGGTAAGGCTTCGCTTGGCGCACAGTATGATGTTACACCACAAGTGGGCTTCTATATTGAGCCAGGTGCAAAATATTATTTTGATAATGGCAGCGAAATAGAAAATACGTTTAAAGATAAGAAGTGGAATTTTAATCTCCAGTTCGGACTTCGTATTAATCTGAAATAGTGTTTGAGTCCAATTATTAATAAATATATGTACGAACTACATTTCATTTTATAACATTACATACGAGAAAAGGAAAGGGCAGTCTGCGTGATGCATGGCTGCCCTTTTATTGTTTCCCGTTTTTCTTATTTATTCAATAATTTTTCGCTCATATTGAGAGCGGCCTTTCTGCCGTCTCCCATGGCAAGAATTACTGTGGCTCCTCCTCGTACGATATCGCCGCCAGCGTAGATTTCTTCGATGGAACTCTGCATCTGGTCGTTTACGGCAATGGTGTTCTTCCGGCCGAGTTCCAAGCCTTCGATACTCTGAGGAACGAGTGGATTAGGACTTACACCTACAGCAACAATTACCTGGTCGCACTCCAGCGTGATGGTCTCGCCTGTAGCTTCAGGACGACGACGGCCGCTGGCATCAGGTTCGCCAAGCTTCATCACATCGAGAACTACAGCCTTTACTGCGCCCTTCTCATCTGCCTCATATTCTTTAGGATTGTGCAATGTAAAGAAGTTGATTCCTTCTTCCTTGGCATGCTTCACCTCTTCGAGTCGGGCCGGCATTTCAGCCTCCGAACGGCGATATACCAAGGTTACGTCTGCTCCGAGTCGTTTTGCAGTACGGCAACTGTCCATAGCTGTGTTACCGCCGCCTACAA
>ERZ791574.138-NODE-138-length-69427-cov-15.558049_pt1 | contig 69427 bp, 72 predicted proteins | sample MGYA00433098_ERZ791574 | MGnify/ENA primary metagenome ERZ791574 (study PRJEB30046, sample SAMN00791933) | human gut metagenome | study: EMG produced TPA metagenomics assembly of the A metagenome-wide association study of gut microbiota in type 2... | reverse complement strand
TATTTTTGTAAAATCATTTACTCTTTACACTTTGAATTATACAGGAAGCTACTATTATGCCTATAATATGTCATTGAGTAGGTTTGCTTGAGAGAATTATAACCTGATGCGGAGGGAGCAAACCTACGAAACAGCTGTGAATAGCTTTTTGAGTAGGTCTTTTTCCTGGATTTTTCTGAATTAGAGGCCCTTAAAGATGAAATCTTCCGTGAAAATGCCTACTAAATTATGATTATGTATATAGTTAGTGGGTTTTGAAAGACAATTTAATAAAATAAGATGTTTAATAGACATACTAAAGTAATGGTGGATAATGATTTGGTAGGTTTATTAGGAATTTATGCTATGCGGGATATAGGGAGATATATGAAAACAGCCACCAGAAAAATGATATGCCCCCTGTCAAGTAGACATGGGGCATATCAAAATCCAGTGACTGTTTTAAGAAAATAAGGAGAGTAAATGTGAAGTATCTTATCGTCTGCCGCCGCCGAAGCCGCCGTTCTGACCATTCATATCAGGCGTATTACCACCATTCTGACCGCCGAAGCCGCCCATTTTACCGCCGCCGAAGCTGCCAGTGCCAGAAGCTCCCATTGTTCCAGATTCCTGAGTCCAGTCTGCAATAGAGTCTGAACCCCGGTAGAGTGTGTAGCTTGTGCCGGTTACAAGAGTGTCAGAGCATATCCAGCCGTTGCTAAATGTTCCGTCAACAGTGAAGCTTATGACTTCGTTGCCGGAAGCATCTTTAAGTGAATATCTTCCAGAACTGAAGGATACGGAACTTAATACATAAGCATTAGCAGAGTTTATAGGTGTTTCGCATACACCACCGAGGGCAACGCATGTTCCACCGGTTATCGTTACGGTACCATCTACATCAATTGATCCTGATACATTTCCAGATGAACTGCCGCCTTTAACTAATACAAATCCACCGGTCTGTACGTAATTTCCATTAGAATCAATACCATCAGTATCACCAGACGCAGTTGTGACATCTATATATCCGCCTGTTACATTGACAATTGGAGAAGTCTTTCCATCACCTGTGCAGGCATTGATGCCATCATCAGTAGCATATACATATATTTTGCCACCATTTAAGTTGATAGTTATGGCTTCAAGTCCTTCGTATGAAGTTACTACATTAATATAACCGTCATTGACATCAAGCTGCTTGTCAGCGTGCATGCCGTCATCACCTGAAGAAATTGTAATTGTACCACCGTTGATAACAATAGTTCCTTTGCCGTCCTCACCGGTTTCAAGGACACCTGAGTCAGAGTTGGCATGGATACCATCATCTGTTGAACATATGTTAATTGTAAAGCCTGAAATACTTATTTCGCTTTCAGCTTTAATACCATTAGTTGAGTAGGACTGTCTAGAAGAATTACCGGATTCATTAAAGTTACCAGGCATTCCTGGACGGTCGCCGCCGGCCTTATTACCACCGTTCTGACCATCCATGCCACCCATGTTGCCGCCACCAAAGCCGCCAGGTGCGTTGGCAATAGTGTCAGAAGCTGCCACATAAGAAACAGTGTTGGCAGAAGCAGTCTTATTACCAGAGCTGCCATGTCCGGCAGATGTACCTGAAGAACTGCCTGACGAAGTAACTTCTTCACTATATTCAGAGTAAGTATCTGTATAAATGTTTAAGTTACCATCACCTGATATATCTATCCCGTAAGATGCGTCTATACCGTCACAGGCTGCATAAATATCAATGTTACCACCAGTAATTGTAACGATTCCCTTCTGGTTGCCTTTGTTAGAAAGGCTGCTGTTAGAAGTCTTGATGCCATCCCCCTTAGCAGAGATTGCAATTACATTTCCAGATTCAATATCAACGGCATCATTGCCTTTGAATGCGTTGTTCACAGCAGTAACTTTAACAATCACATTTTTAATAGAAAGGTCGTCCTTGCTTTGGATACCATTATTGTAATTAGCTGTTACAACTAAGGCTCCTTTGCCGACGAGTTTTAAATCGCATGTTGCATAGATTGCTGCGTTGCCAGCGTCATCAGAAGAATCTTCTGTAGCTTCGGCACGATTGTCAATTACTTCGTTAAATGAGTTCTCTTCTGATTTAATCTTGACTTCGGAAGCATTTTTAACGTATATAGGTGAACCACTTGAGCCTGTGATAGATGTTCCGTTCAATACGATAGTAACCTCGTTCTCATCACCTGCGTCAACGATAAGCTGTCCTTCTGATAAAAGACCGGCTACTGTATATTCACCAGCCTTTGTGATTGTGTATACAGAACCTGACTGTGTAACTCCGTCTGATGTATCAGATGTCACAGTGAAATCACCTGTAATGGAGACTCTGTAATTCTCAGCATCATCTGCGTGTGTTACATCTGTGTCTTCTTTAGTAATGTCTGAAGTGATGGTAGTCTCACCGCCTGATGCAGTAGTAGTTGAAGTTGAATTTCTGGCACAGCCAGCAGTCATAAGACACATAGTAAGAATAACTGCGGCTACGCAATTCCTTTTGATTTTATTTAATTTAATCATAGTCATCTCTCCATTTCTTTAGTGTATGTTAATTGATTGTCTATAGTTTATTGGAGAAATTTGACTAAAATATGGTATGAGTGCGAATATTCTGTGTACTGATTAATCATGCGGAATATCGTTAAATCTGCCGTCAAGCTCTTCGGTTTTTACCACATTTATAAACGCGTGCTTGTCAATTGAGCGTATCAATGTGATAAGCTCACGTTTCGCTTCTGAGTTGATTACGGAGTATATGAGCGTGCGCTCTTTTTCTTCGTAGCAGCCGATTCCCTTGAAAAGCGTGGCGTCGTGGTTGGTTGTATTCTTTATGGCGTGATAGATTTCTTCGGATTTGTCAGAAATGATGAATAATGTCATCTTCTGGTAGCGTTTGTACATGAACTGGATTACCTGTGTGCTACAGAACTGGTATATTATTGAGTAGAGCGCGATTGACCAGCCAAACAGTCCGCCTGCAATGAGCAGAATCACAACATTACCAAGAAGAATATAGTTCCATGCGTCTATTCCTTTAACATGAGAAAAATAAATGCTTATGAAATCGGTTCCACCTGTGGTAGTGCCGACATTGAGGCACAGGCTTATTGCAAATCCGTTGATAATTCCGCCAAATACGCTTATAAGCAGGATATCTTCTGTAAAAATGTATGGAGGAAGGATATCAACAAGCACACTGGAAAGTATAATTACCACGATTGAGTAGATGGTAAACTTCTTGCCGATGTAGCGGTATGCAATGTAGGCGGGGAAAATGTTAAGTGCCACATTGAATATTGTAAATGGGATGCTGATATAAAAAAAACGTAGTCCGATTGCCTGAAATAACAGGGAGACTCCTGAAAAGCCTCCTGGCAGCAGGTCTGCGACTTTGGCAAAGCATCTTAAATTCCATGCGTACAGCACGGAAGCAATTATAACTATAATGAATCTGAATACCTGATAAAACTTAGGATATTTAACTTCTAAAGATTTGAACATATATTAGCCTCCATATTTTGTGTTAAATATAATAAGCAAATAATAATTATTTGTGTGAGTTGTCGTAGGCAGCCTGAATATCAGCGGGGAGCTTGTCTGGAAGCATTGAATGTATTCCGTCCTCATTGCCGTCTTTGATTGCCTGCTCGTAATAGAAACATTTGAAAGTAAGCATATCAAGAGTTTCCTGCATCTTCTCCATCTCTTTCTCAACAGCCGCCTTCTGTCTCTCAAAAAGCTGTTTTCTGAGTTCGTAAGTCCTGCTGCCTTCCCGACACCATTCCATAAACTGCTTGATGTCGCGGATCTCAAGACCTGATTTTTTGAGACATTCAATAAGCTTAAGAGCAGCAATTTCATTGTCAGAGAATTGTCTTATTCCAGAAGAACGCTGCATAAAAGGGAATAATCCTTCTTTATCATAATATCTTAATGTTGAAACGGGAAGATTAAACATTTCTGAAACCTGTCCTATTGTGTACATAACACACCTGCTTTCTGTAAGCCATGCTTACCTGATATTAGTTTTTTACAAATGTGATAATAAAATTCACAAAATGTTCACCATTATTAGGTTGACCTAAAGTTAGGTTTAACTCTTATGCATAAATAGTAGCACAGAGAATGTATTAATTCAATTTAAACTTGATTTAAAGTTAGTCATGTATTATTCAGCTTAAATATGAATATGGTGAAATGATGTTGGACAGAAAGCAGGTATTTTATGGAGGATAAATGTATGGAATGGAGACAGGAAAAAGACATGCCAGTATTTATGTATATTTTTCTTAATAAAATAGATGATGCCGAGGAAGCAAGATGGACAGAGAAAGAGAAAAATGAGGGGTATAAGACATATAAAAAGTTGTTAGAACTTACAGAGGATGATTCATCCGATGTAATTAAAAAATGTCTCAGGATAATTAAAGAAACAAGGCATATTGTAGAGTATGAGCTTTGGAACAAGATTGTATATTTTATGACTGATTATATTAATGGTGAGACTGTGTGGGGATAAGTGAAAAGTTGTCTGATAATTTTGTAATGTTTGAAAAGAAAAAGAATATACTTGTAATGTCTGATGGCATGTGATAGAATGTCATTGGATATAAGTAGTGCATTCAAGCAATCTACGAAAACCCCACGAGCCGGTTACTCGTGGGGTTTTCTATTCCGTTCTGGCAGGGTGGCTTAGTCCCCAGGCTGGCTACCGTCTGTTATCTCTGTCCAGCCATTTGCAGATATAGTACGAAGCTATATTTGCCAAGATAGAGATAATTAAGGACACAAGTGCATCCAAGCAATCCACCTCCTTTCTCTACCAGGTATGGGAGGGGTAGCACTAGAAATTATATCATAACAATATATAATAAACAAGTATATAAAAAATACGAATAATAACTATTGCTATGATTTATGATTTTATAACCAACATGTATTTTACAGGAATGACACATGGGGGTATGATACATTTATCAAGGGCAAAGGAGCCGGAAGTCTTTAGGGGATTCTGGCTCTTTTTTTGCATTAGTAAGTATTTGAAGGAGGAAATATATATGGAATACGAGATTTCTAATCGTTTATCAGGTGTTCATGGTTCGATGATACGAGAACTTTTTAAGTTAGGAGCAAGCAAGGATATTATATCTTTTGGTGGTGGCAATCCGTCAGCAGAGACATTCCCATGCAGGGAAATAGAAGAGATAGCAGCAAAGGGTCTTGGCGAGAATCCTGTTTCTTTATTACAGTATGGACTGAGTGAAGGTTATACACCTCTGCGTGATACTATGAAGAAATATCTTGAGAAGAAGGAAGGCTTTGATTTCGAGAATAATGAGCTTTTCATAGTGTCAGGCGGACAGCAGTGTGCGGACCTTACAACTAAGGCACTTGTTAATGAAGGAGACGTTGTGCTTACTGAAGAGCCTGCATTTGTAGGCTGCCTTAATACATTCCGTTCTTACGGTGCAAAGCTTGTAGGAATCCCAATGGAGCAGGACGGAATGAATATAAATGCGCTTGAGGAGGCTTTAAAGGCTAATCCTGATGCAAAGCTTTTATACACAATTCCATCTTTCCAGAATCCTACAGGAATTACAACTTCTCTTGAGAAGAGAAAAAAAGTATATGAGCTTTGCTGCAAATATGATATCGCAATATTAGAGGATAATCCTTACGGCGAATTAAGATTTGCAGGTGAAAATGTGCCAACTATCAAATCAATGGATACAGAGGGCAGGGTTATATATGCAGGAAGCTTCTCAAAGGTAATGGCACCTGCATTCCGTCTTGGTTTTCTTGTGTTTAACAAGTCGCTCACAGGACCGCTTACAGTTGCAAAACAGTGCACAGATGTACATTCAACTGTCCTTTTCCAGTACATTTGTAATGAATATATTAATAACTATGATTTCGACAAGCATCTTGAGGATTCAAGAAAGGTGTATGAGCACAAATGTAATCTCATGATGGAGTGCATGAAGAAGGAATTCCATCCTTCAGTAACCTTCGGCCACCCTGAGGGCGGACTTTTCGTAATGGCATTCCTGCCAGAGGGAATGGATTCTGCATCATTTGTAAGGGAGGCTATTAACAGAGGTGTTCTCTCAGTTCCGGGAGCAGCGTTCTTAGCAGATGAGAGCCAGAAGTCTAATGGATTCAGACTTAATTATTCGACACCTTCTGATGAGCAGATTGTTAAGGGAATCGAAATTCTTGGAAAACTTACATATGAGTGGATTAAGTAGGAGGAGTGAAAAGTTATGAAGATAGCAGCATTCAGCGTTCGTCAAGATGAAAAACAGTATTTTGATACATTTGCAAATGTATACAAGGTGGAATTACAGATTAATAGGAGCGGATTTACAGCAGATGATATAGAAAGTGTCAAAGGCTGTGAGGCTATGTCGGTGTGCGATGGCATGTGTGACTTGTCAGCACCTGTTCTTGAAAAGCTTGCAGCAGAGGGTGTAAAGTACATCGGTTTCAGGACAATCGGATATAACAGTGTTGACCTTGAGGCAGCAAAGCGCCTTGGAATCCGTGTTGCACACAGCGGATATTCACCATATTCAGTTGCCAATTATACAGTAATGCTTATGCTTATGTGTATCCGTAAGGCTTTGTATGTAATGATGCGTTCACACACAGCAGATTATTCACTTGGTCCTATATGTGGACGTGAAATGCAGAATATGACAGTAGGTATTATCGGAACAGGAAGAATTGGAAAGGCAGTAATTAAGAATCTTTCAGGATTTGGATGTAAGATTATTGCGTATGACCCATATCCTGCAAAAGACCTTGAAAATGTTGAGTATGTAACTCTTGATGAATTGTATGCCAGAGCAGATATTATCTCGCTTCATACTTTCTTAAGTGATGAGACATATCATATGATTAATAAGGATTCAATTGCAAAGATGAAGGATGGCGTTATCCTTATAAATGCGGCAAGGGGTGCGCTTGTTGATACAAAGGATCTGATTGAGGCTGTTGAGAGTGGCAAGATTGGTTCAGTTGGAACTGACTGCTGTGAGGGTGAGGATGAATTTATCCGTACAGACCGTAAGTATGATGACCTTGTTGTTAATCACGATTACATCATACTTAAGTCTTTCCAGAATACTATTGTCACACCTCATGTTGCATTTTTCACAGATCAGGCTGTGTCTGATATGGTTGAGTCTTCAGTTAAGAGTGTTGTGCAGTTTGCAGCCGGTGAAGACACACCATTAGAGGTGCATTAATTATTCAAATTTTTGAAATATTCTTCAAGCTGGTGCTCGAAGATTCGCTGATTTTCTGAGCAGAATGAGCCAAGCGGCTGATAATAAATGCTTCTGAAATGTGGACAGTCATCTATATGCAGCAGGCTTATGTTTTCAGGAAGGCTGCTGCTTGTCCATGTTACAGAGGCAACAAATGATACTCCAAGACCGAGACTTATGAGTTTGCCCTGTAATATGTAATCATTGCAAGAGTAGGCTATCTGAGGAGTTTTCTTACATTTACTGAATATTGAATTGAACACTCCGGCGTAGGATGGGGAATCTGCAAGGTCAATGAATTTCTCGTCCATCATCTGTTCTACTGATATGTGTCCTGTATGGGCAAGTGGATGTGATGATGAAACGGCAAGGCAGATTTCTTCTGTCATAAGAAGGTGTGCATTGTCTGGAATATCATAAGCTGATGAGACAGAGTCAATCAGCAGGTCACACCCCTTTGGTTCAGAAGATATTGAAAAGCTGACATGAGGGTGCTCATGGATAAAATCTTTAAGTACATTGCTGACAAGAACTGCACTTGAGCGGAGACAGAGCCTTATTTCGCCTGCATCGCCAAGACTTTCACTGACAGCACGCGCAGCATCTTCTGAAAGAGCCAGTATTCTGTCTGCATATTCAAGCAGAATTTCTCCCTGACGGGTACATTCGAGCCCTTTTTTATTACGGATAAAAAGCTGTGCGCCAAATTCTTCTTCAAGCTTGTGGATTGTCTTGCTTAATGCTGGCTGTGCTATGCACAGTTCACTGGCAGCGCGGGTCATATTCTTGTGTCTGGCGGCAGCCTGAAACTGCCTGAGCTGATATAATTCCATGTTCGCACCTTTCTTGTATGTAGTATTTTATAAAAATTACAATTAACATAATATAGAAATCAGGATATTTACGATTATGATAACACAAATATTATTAACGCAGACATTTATAATGTTTATTCTTATGATTCTGGGACTGATTCTGTCTAAAACAGGTCTGCTTACAGAACATGGCAGTAAGGATATGGCCAATATTCTGCTGTATGCGGTTATTCCGTGTGTAATTATAAGAAGCTATATAACAGATTTCACGATGGAGAAGCTGTATGGACTTCTTATGTCGGCGGTACTGGCTGTAGCTGCATTTGCAGTGGCGATAGCTGTATCATATATAATATACGGCATGCGAAAGCCGATAGACAACTTTGGAACTGCTTTCTGTAACGCAGGATTTATCGGAATTCCACTTGTAACTGCGGTATTTGGAAATGAAGCGGCATTCTATGTTGCGTCATTTGCAAGTATTCTTAATCTGTTGCAGTGGACATATGGAATTGTGATAATAACCCGCCGCAAGGATATGATAAATATAAAAAAGGTATTCGTCAATCCTGTGACAATATCACTTGTTATAGGACTGTTTCTTTTTATTACGGGAATTAAACTGCCAGGTGTAATAAACAGCACGATGGCTGGAGTTGCGGCACTTAATACACCTGCAGCCATGATAGTACTGGGATATTATCTGTCATGTGTCAGGATCCGTGACTTACTGCTTAATCCGTCCCTGTATCTGGCATCGTTTGTCAGGCTTATAATAATTCCGCTGCTTACACTGCTTGTGCTTTATATTATACCGGCGGGACACGGTCAGATTGGAATGATTACACTGATTGCTGCGGCAACACCGGTTGGAACGAGTACGGCAATATTTGCACAGAAATTCGGGCAGAATTATGAGCGGGCGGTATGTATGGTCTGCCTATCGACGCTGTTTTCAATTATTACAATGCCAGTTGTGATGTATCTGGCACAGATGTGGATTATGTAGTTTAACTATTATTTATGGTTATGGTTTTATAACTAAAATGTATTTTACAGGAATAACACAATGGTATATTATACAGACATTAAAGGCAAAGGAGCCATGACCCGGAAGGGGTAATGGTTTCTTTGCCTTTTTTGCGTATGAGCGTTCATGAAGAAACTTTGGTACAGACAAGTGATGTGCTATTGGCAATATGAGGAAGAAAGGAATTAAAGCTATGGGAAATAACGGAATTGAATTGGAAAGAGATGGCTTTAAGAGCCGTACAGGTTTTATTCTTGCCTGTATCGGTTCGGCAGTAGGAATGGGAAATATATGGCGTTTTCCATATATGGTATCTGCATGGGGTGGTATGACATTTTTAATACCTTATGTATTATTTGTAATATTGATAGGTTCAACAGGTGTTATTGAGGAGATGGCACTTGGCCGTGCGACTAAGGGCGGACCTATTAAAGCATTTGGCGACTGTATGCAGATGCGTACAGGAAAGAGAAAAGCAGGTGAGGCAATTGGTTTTATTCCTGTGCTTGGCTCACTGGCTCTGGCAATGGGCTATACTGTAGTTGTTGGCTGGATATTTAAATATACTTATCTTGCATTTTCTGGAAAGCTTTCAGCAATGGGCAATGATATGTCAGCTATTGGTGGTATGTTTGGAAGTACAGCAAGCACATTTGGAAATAATATGTGGCTTATAATCGCAATGATTGTAACTGCTGTTATTATGGCACTTGGTATTGCAGGCGGAATTGAGAAAGCAAACAAGGTCATGATGCCTTTGCTTTTTATCATGTTTGTAGGTCTTGGAATATACATTTTTACACTTCCAGGTTCAAGTGCAGGTTATAAATATATTTTTACTCTTAATCCTAAGGGACTTCTTGATATAAAGCTCTGGATATATGCATTTGGTCAGGCATTCTTCTCACTGTCTATCGCAGGTAACGGAACTGTTATCTATGGTTCATATCTTAGTGATAAGGAAAATGTTGTTTCTTCTGCAAGAAATGTTGCAGTATTTGATACTATTGCTGCTTTATTAGCTGCATTTGTTATTATTCCGGGTATGGCAGCAGGCGGTGCCGAGTTATCTTCAGGTGGTCCCGGACTGATGTTTATCTATCTTGTAAATGTATTTAATGGTATGCCGGGTGGCAAGATTGTAGGAATTGTATTCTATGTATGTGTTCTGTTTGCAGGTATGAGCTCACTTGTTAATCTGTATGAAGCTCCGGTTGCAACTATTCAGGAGAAGCTTAAGCTTAACCGTGTTGCATCTGTTGGAATTATCACAGTGGCTGGCTGTGTTGTGTCACTTGTAATACAGGGTATTGTATCAGGCTGGATGGACGCAGTATCTATCTATATCTGCCCACTTGGCGCAATGCTCGCAGCAATTATGTTCTTCTGGGTTGCAGGAAAGAAGTTTGCTGTTGATGCTGTTAATGCAGGTGCAGATAAGCCTATTGGAAAGTGGTTTGTACCACTTGGCAAATATGTCCTTGTCCCACTTTCACTTGTTGCACTTATCGCAGGTGCTTTACTTGGTGGAATTGGCTGATGACTGGCATGGAAAGCTTTGGAAGATGAATACGAAGCTGGAAAGTTAAAAGTAATTGGAGGGGCTGTCGCCTCAACGATTTTCAATCGTTAAAGCGACAGCCCCTTTTCACAACAAAAAAAGGTCATTTCACAACATTCCAGATAGATATTGCAAGAACTTATCCGATATAATAGCTATAAATATATGTAAGCAAGGAAGTGACAATATGCAAATAGCTATCTGTGATGATGAAGTATCTATGGTTCAGATACTGGAGAAAAAGATAAAAAAGTTATTGCCAGATGCGGTTATAGATAAATATTTATCGGGTGATGAACTGATCGCAAGTGGCAGTAAGCCGGATATTCTTTTTCTGGATATTCAGATGCCGGGAATGGATGGGATGGAAACGGCAAAGGTGCTTCGTCAGGACAATGAGGATATGATACTCATTTTTGTGACAGCAGCAGAGGCGTATGTTTTTCAGGCATTTGATGTCGGAGCATTTCATTATCTGGTTAAGCCATTTTCCGATGAGAAATTTAAAGAGGTTGTGACAAAGGCAGTTCATAACATAAAAAGGAGTTCCAGACTTGAAAAAGACGAAAAATATATCATGGTACAGACAGCCGGAAGTCATATAAAAATTTTCCTGCATGATATTGTGTATGCCGAGGTGTATAACCGGAAAGTTATTATCCATACACGAAGTACGGATATTGAATACTATGGTAAATTACAGGAATTAAGTGATATGGCAGGAACAGATTTTTTCCGAACACACAGAGCCTATCTTGTACATTTTAAATATGTAGAAAAATATGATGCAACTTGTGTAACTATGAAAAATGGAACTGCATTGATTGCAAAAAAGAATTATCCGGAGTTTGTGAAGCAATATCTGAAGTATAACCAGAGGAAAGGAAATGAAGTCAGATGAGTTTAGTGGAAAAATGTTGGATGATCACATCGAAGTTTTCTGTTATTGCAATTTTGATTATTACAGGAATCTGTTTTGGTGTTTTTGTATATCCATATATGAAAAAGAAAAGGGAAGCTTCTCTGGTCAGTATTGTTTATATTGGAATTATGTCTGTGCTGTATCTGATACCGCAGCAGATTGGCAATTTTTCTGCATATATGCTGGGAGTTGTGGCTGCATTTCTTGTGATGTATGTACAGGACAGAAGAAACATTTATCAGAAAATATTTCTTGCAGTGACATTTTTTTCTATCCGTTGGCTTGCGGTTGCAATGGCAGGCAGAATGGATGATTTTATCACAAAAGCTCTGGTTTTTGGGAATACGATTGCAGGAAGACAATGGCTGCAATATGTACTTTATGCTGGAACGAGAATTCTGGATATTGTGCTTTGTATTGTTTTCCTTGCAGTCGCAATCGGTCTGATCAATAAAGCATATGTATACAAAAATGATGAAATGAGCGTTAAAGAGCTGGTAATGCTTATTATACCTTCTCTCGTGGGAGTTACAGGGTATGGCATTCTACAATATTATCTGAATATTTATGAAAAAGATACAGGAAAGAGCCTGACAGATACCTATGGATTTTATGGAGCTTTAAGCTTCGTGCATTATTTTATCTCTATCATAGCAATTCTTGTTATGACTACGATGTTTCAAAACTGGAAGGTGGCACAGGAAGAACAGACAGGGCAGGAGCTGGTATTAAATCAGGTCAGTGACATGAAAAAGCATATCGGGGAAGTGGAAAAGCTGTATCAGGATATCCGCAGCCTGCGTCATGACATGGGGAATCATATACAGATGCTGGAACATCTTGTGGCAGAGAATCATATGGATGATGCAGCAGAATATATGGAGCATTTGAAAAAGGAGTGGAATGAAATATCTCCTGAGATAAAAACGGGGAGTCCTGTCATTGATGTGATTCTGATGGAAAAGTTAAGAGAAGCAAAGGAAAAGCAGATTCGTTTTATATCAGATTTTCATTATCCGGGGGATACGAAATTAAATGCATTTGATTTAAGCGTGATCTTAAACAATGCACTGGATAATTGCATGGAAAATGTAAGTGGAGAAAATCCTTATATCAGTATCTCTTCTTTTCGGAAAAACAGTATTTTTATGATAACCATAAAGAACAGATATGAGGGAGTATTAACATATAAGGACTGTGACTTGCCGGAGACAACAAAATCCGGGAAGGAGCATGGAATTGGACTGCATAATATCTGGAGGGTTGCAAGGATGTATATGGGAGATATATCTTTAGAGCAGGAGAATCAGGAAGTGGTTCTAAGTATTATGTTACAGGTAGAATAATGACAAAAAGCACTAAGTAATCTGTGAAACATCAGAATATTTAGTGTTTTTTATTTGCTTCACAACAAAAAAAGGGCGGTTCACAACATCGCTGTTTATTGTAAAGAAAGATATGCCGAAAAATCAGTAAAGAGAAATCATGTTGTACAGATTTTTAAGGAAACGGATTTCAGAATTTAAGCTCAAGGAGGACAATACGATGAGGATCAATGGATTTAGTGGGACAAATACGCAGACAGGAACAATGGGAATGACACAGGGGAATGATTCTGTAAGTAAAAATATTCAGAATCAGATTGCAAATGCACAGCAGAAGCTACAGGATTTATCATCGAATGAAGAAATGTCATTAGAGGATAAGATGAAAAAGCGTCAGGAGATACAGCAGGAGATTAACAATCTCAATCAGCAGTTAAGACAGCACCAGATCGAGCAGAGAAGTAAGCAGCAGAGTAAAAATTCGTCATCTATGGATGATATGGTGGCTGGAACAAGTAACACTTCAAAAAAGAAAGACACCGGATTGTCACAGGCAAGTATGCAGGCGATGATCTCCGCAGATTCTTCCATGAAACAGGCAAAGGTGCAGGGAAGTATGGCAACACAGATACAGGGACGTGCCAGTGTGCTTGAATCTGAAATCAAACAGGATGCCGGAAAAGGAAATACTGAGAAGAAGGAAGAAGAACTGGCAGAGCTGCAGGCAAAGGCACAGTCTGCGACAGCAGCACAGATGTCTACACTTGCAGATGCAAATAAATCAGTAGAAGAAGCTGCAAAAGCGGAGAACAGCAATACAGAAGACACTGCAACAAAGAACAATACTGATAAATCCGAGAAAACACAGGAATCTGCGGGGGCTGCGGCAGAGGAGACAGACAGCGTAAAGAATACGGATATCAAAGGGGAAACACAGGTGACAGTAGAAACACCGACTCTGGAAAATGCACAGAATGCAACTCAGCAGGCAGTGTATACACCGATTGATATTCGTTTATAGTTGGTAAAGGAGAATGGTATTATGTCAGAGATTAAGAGTTTTAGTGATTACACAAGTAAATATAACAGCAATGTAGATTATTCCGCATTATTTGGAGGAACTTCCGACAGTTCATCCGTAGGAAACACCAATATGCTTTCTGATTATGCTGCGATTAAAAACGGAAGCTATGGAAAACTTATGAAAGCATATTATGCAAAGCAGGATGCAGAAAAATTATCGGGTAAAGGCGATACTTCACAGAAGCTTACACTGATGAAAACAAGTGCGGATTCCCTGAAAAAATCAGCAGATGCACTAAACGATGCGTCACTCTGGGAAAAAAAGAAAATAAAAAAGAAGGATGAAAAGACCGGGGAAGAAACAGAGGTAGAGGATTATGACTGGGATGCAATTACCAAAAAAGTGAAATCTTTTATTGATGATTATAATGATGTTGTTAAGGAGGCAGGAGAATCCAATACAAAAGATGTCCTTAGAAATGCTTCATGGATGACAGGCATGACAGACAAAACCAGTCATTTACTTTCTAAAATAGGTATTACCATAGGAAAGGGTAACAAGCTGGAGCTGGATGAAGATGAATTGAAGAAAGCAGATATCAGTTCATTGAAAACGGTTTTTACAGGTTACAATTCCTTTGCAGGCAAAACAGCCCAGAAAGCAACTGGTATATCAAATGCTGCGAACCGCGCAAGTGCGACTTATACAAACAATGGTACATATTCTAAAAAAGATTCTTCTCTAACGTCACGTAAGATAGATAAGGAAGTATAGTATGTTAAGCCTAAATGACAAGAAGAAAAATCTTTTGTATTAATTTGTCGGGAAGGAGGAACCAGATGAGTTTTACAGTCAATTTATCCGGTGGAGGTTTATTGATAAATAGATTTAATAGTTCTAATATGTTGAAAAGTACACAGGAAAAATTGCAGCGACAGCAGGAACGGGATAATAAGGTGGCTTTTTTTGAAGCACAAAAAGAAAATCTGAAAAACCGAAAGGCTGACACTTTGGAAGAAATCTCTGAAAAGCTGGAAATGTTTCATAATTATGAGAATGAAATTGCGGCAGCAAATCAGGAGTATAATAATTCGCAGATGTTTCATGTCATGGACGAGGCAGAAGAACATGGCGAAAAGATTGCGGAAGCTGCTGAGAGGAATAAGCCTAAAACAGAAGAAGAACGAAAGGAAGAAATGGTGGATGAAGCTCTTGGAACAGAGGAAAACAAGGGCATGATGTCTGAAATCATGGACGAACTTTCGGAGACAACCGAAGAAATGACAGAGCAGATGACGAAAAAAACTATGGAGAATATGGAAGAACTTCCAGACGAGGTTTTGCAGGAGCAGCTTGTTACAGATAGTTTAGAGGCAGCAGAAATGGTACAAACAGAGACAATTAAAAGGTATGTGCCGATTGATATTAGAGTCTAATGGTATTTATCTGGGAAGGAAACAGCTATGAAGATTTACAATAATACAAATATTACATATTCTGCAATCGAACATAACAGCAGGAAAAATACGAAGCAAAATTTTCCAGCAGATTTAGAAAAGAAAATGACACAGTATACAGATACAGTATCTATTTCTAAAACGGGGCAGGAGAGATTTAGGTATTTATCTTCTGTCAGCTCTATGGATTATCAGAACCGTTTTGAGAGGGAAGTGACGGATATATTTGTCAAAGAAGATACAGAGAGTGTAAAGTCCGATTCCTTTGAACATCATGTAAACAGAATGGCGACAGCATATAACAAAATGAAAAACAGCATTGAAGAAAAATATGCGGAACAAGATTATGAGCTGGAGTATTATGTGACAGAATCGGGCAAAATTGAGGAATTGACCAAAGAAAAAGAACTGGATATGCTGAATCAGGCATATGAAAACCACAGTAATTTTATGGCAACTTCCACAGAAATCTGGTCAGAATTACAGGATTTTACACCATCGGTAGTTTACCATAAAGAAAGTGAACAGACAGCAAATGAACAGAACATAGGTGAGAACCAGGAAAATACTGCAAAATCTAAAGAAAAGGGGGTTATCAAAAATTCGGCATATCAGGCATTTTTATCCGCCATCCAGTCGGATAACCAGAAATTATCGCAGCAGTATTTGGGTGATTGGAAAGATTTAAGGCTAAATCTGAATGTATCAGATGGTAATCGGAAAATGCTTAATGGTATTTGGGATTATTATGCTAATAAAAGGTAATGAAAGCTTTGTAATACGAAAGGAGATGTTAGTATGGCAGTTACAGGTGTAAACAATTATTCTAATATTTACACAAATGCTTATACCGGTAATATACGGAAAAATAATGCTAAGGAAACCACAGAAAAGCAGGTTGTGGAGCAAACAGAAGATGTAAAGACAGGGATAACCCGAAAAACTGCAGCGGATGAACTTTCCTATCTTTCTAAAAAAATTTGACAGTGATGCGGTGTGGATACGGTATCAGTGTTAAAAGTCGAGGTGGCAAATCATCAACAATATGTTGAGATGATTTGCCGCCTTTTTGAAGTCTATACGTTTCTCCCTTTTATACCGATACATCAATAGAATTACGAACGAGTCTGTTACCATTTTGGACAAGTGTAGCTTCTATGGATTCTCTTGTGACATTATCAAGAATGCCTGTATCAAATGCTTGTCCGGGCTTCCAATTTGGATTGGCTGATTTTACGGCTGCGTACATAGCAGCTCTGTACTGTCCTTCATATTGTTCTAAAGTCCATGTACCACTTAAACGATTACAGTAACATCCATACCTGTAACACCATTTGCATTCAGTAAATCTCCGTCCGAATCAAACTGTTAATATTCATTGACATATAAAAGCCCCCCTGCAAATAAATTCAAAACCTGTTTAGAATGTGCGTATAATCATAAAAATTAGAACTAACATATATGCGCATAATCTGGAGGAACCATGATATTAAAAAGAAAAATATATAAAAAACTACTGGAATGGAAAAATGAATGTTAGGGGAAAAAGCTTTACTGACAGAAGGCGCCAGACGTATGGGAAAGTCTACCATCTGCGAAGAATTTGGGAAAAACGAATATGAAAGTTATCTTCTGATTGACTTTGCTAAAAAAGATAAGGAAGTCGAAATGTATTTTGAGCGATATCTGAATGATCTGGATACATTTTTTATGCTGTTACAGACACATTTTGGAACAAAACTGACAGAGAGAAACTCTCTTATTATTTTTGATGAGGTACAGATGTTTCCACAGGCAAGAGCTGCGATAAAATATTTGGTTGCAGATGGAAGATATGATTATATCGAAACTGGCTCATTGATATCTATCAGAGAAAATGTAAAGAATATTGTCATACCGTCAGAAGAAAGAAATATCAATATGTATCCATTGGATTTCGAAGAATTTGCAATAGCATTAGAAGAAGATTTGCTGGTTGAATATATAAAAAAATGCTTTGAAAAAGGGAACCTTTGGAAAGAAGTATGCATAATCAGGCAATGCTTTTGTTTCATCAGTATATGCTTGTTGGTGGGATGCCTATGCCTTTAGTTTCATTTATTGAAAGTAAAAAAGATTTTATAGAAGCGGATAAAGAAAAAAGGGACATTCTTAAATTGTATCGGGAAGATATTATGAAGATAGATATGAGATATAGAAGCAAAGTTCTTGCAATCTATGACCAGATTCCGGGATTTCTTTCACAGCATGAAAAAAGAGTTGTATTCAAAAAGCTGCAGGATGGTAGTTATGCAGACCAGTATGAAGAAACTTTTTTCTGGCTGTCGGATTCTATGATATCCAATGAGTGCTTTTTGTGTAATGATCCGAATGTTGGCTTATCATTGAATGAGACAAGAAGCTATGTAAAGTGCTATATGGGTGACACCGGACTTTTGGTAAGCCATGCATTTGATGAGAATGAATTACTTGAAGATGAAGTGTATAAACAGATATTGGCAGGCAAATTACAGATTAATGAAGGGATGCTTTATGAAAATGCAATAGCTAAGATGCTGGTGGCGAATGGACATAAGTTATATTTTTATACACACTATAATGAAAATAAGCACCGAAATGATATGGAAATTGATTTTATCATTTCAAATAACAGCAGATTAAAATATAAGATGTTTCCGATTGAAGTAAAGTCTGGAAAGCAATATAAAACAACCTCATTAAATAATTTCAGAGAAAAATACAAGGAGCGCATAGGGGAAAGTTATATTATTCATCCAAGAAATTTAATTGTAAAAGATGGAATTATATGCATTCCCCCATATATGACTATGAATATATAAAAATCTGACATACACACTTGACAATATGCCTCTGAGCGCGGTGTTGGTGAAGGAGTGCGTACATGCGGCGTGCCAAGAGAAGAACTTTTTGTTGTATCAAAGGTTGCTGCTGAGCATAAGAACTATGAGTCGGCAGCCAAGAGTATTGATGAGACTTTGGAAAAAATGGGTCTGGATTATCTGGACATGATGATCATTCATTCGCCACAGCCATGGGTTGAGGTAAATCAGGTGCTCTGTCATATCAGCAATACACCATTAGAACTGATGGAGTTCTGCCGGAAAAATGATATTGCAATTGAGGCATATTCCCCAATCGCACATGGCGAGATTTTAAACCAGCCTGAAATGGCATAAGCATTGTAGTGAAATAGTTTAGATAAAATAGGTTGTATTTATCCTAAAATTTGTATATACTATAGTAAATAAATCACGGAGGTGATCAAATGACTATAGATACAAAAACAATGGTGTCTATTTCAGACGCTAACCAGAATTTTTCTAAAGTAGCAAGATTAGTGGACGAATGTGGTTCAGCAGTGATTTTGAAGAATAATGTACCAAGATATCTTGTTATAGATTTTAGTAAAGCAGATAAGGATTTTACTGCATCTGATGAAGATGTGTTAAGTATTTCAAAACAGCTCATGGAGCAGAATAAAGAAGCATATGAGGTACTAGCTAAATGAAAAAACTGAGCAAAAAGCAGGTTCTTATGCTTCATACTCAATTGATTCAGCAGACTGGTGGAAGCGATGGAGTCAGAGATTACAATTTATTGGACTCTGCATTAGAAAATCCGTTTCAGTCTTTTGGAGGGGAGGAATTGTATCCTACAATTCAAGCGAAAGCCGCGAGATTAGGGTATGGGCTGATTAAAAATCATTGCATGATAGATGGAAATAAAAGGATTGGAACTCATGCAATGTTGGTTTTTCTTGCTTTGAATGGGATTGAACTTAAGTATACTCAAAAAGAATTATATGAAATAATTCTTGATATTGCAGCAGGAAAAATAGGATATGAAGACTTATTACAGTGGGTTCTTAATCATCAAGCATAAATAGCGTAACTATCAAAAGACCGAGATAACCTGTTCGGTCTTTTTGCTTTAAAGCATGAATCCCAGCGTATCCCAATGAATGAGTTTGTTTCATTTCTTTAATATTGCAGACATGATTAGAAGACAAGGCAGTGACAATATGCGAATTGTTATCTGCGATGATGAAGTATCTATGGTTCAGATACTGGAAGAAAAAATAAAAAAGTTATTGCCGGATGCGGTTATAGATAAATATTTATCGGGTGATGAACTTATCGCAAGTGGCAGTAAGCCGGATATTCTTTTTTCTGGATATTCAGATGCCGGGAATGGATGGGATGTAAACGGCAAAGGTGCTTCGTCAGGACAATGAGAATATGATACTCATTTTTGTAAATAATTTCAGAGAAAAATACAAGGAGCGCATAGGGGAAAGTTATATTATTCATCCAAGAAATTTAATTGTAAAAGATGGAATTATATGCATTCCCCCATATATGACTATGAATATATAAAAATCTGACATACACACTTGACAATATGCCTCTGAGCGCGGTGTTGGTGAAGGAGTGCGTACATGCGGCGTGCCAAGAGAAGAACTTTTTGTTGTATCAAAGGTTGCTGCTGAGCATAAGACATATGAACAGGTTAAGGCTGGAAACAGAGAAGCATGGAGAGAGCTTGAGGAAACTTGCAAAGAAGGAAAACTCAAGGCAGTTGGTGTATCTAATTTCCAGATTAGTGATATTGAAATCCTTGTAAAGACTGCCGAGATTAAGAAAATGGCTGACAAATACGGCGTAACAATTCCACAGCTTTGTATCCGTTATACAATCCAGTTTGGCGCTGTTTCACTTCCAAAGACTGGCAACGCAGAGCATATGAAGTCTAATGCACAGGTTGATTTTGAAATCAGCATAGAGGATATGGAAGTGCTTAAGAACTTCAAGAAGATAGAAAATTATGGTGAGAGCAGCGGCTTCCCTGTATATGGTGGAAAGCTGTAATTATAAGTTTTGTTAAAAATGAAATGAAGAACGGGCGGATTGTTACGGGAGTAAGTCTGGCAATCCGCTTTTTATATAGAGCCTAGAATAAGAAAAGTTAATTACAAAATCGTACACACATATAACAGTGATTGACAAAAATGGGGGATATAGCTATATAATTTATAGAGTTAAATATGGGAGGACAAAAGATGCAAAATTTGTTTAAAAAATTCAATTCTAAAATTGTTATAATCGGGATAGTAAGTGCTATTGTTGTTATATTGTGCGTAGTAGGAATTGTTACAGGTGTCAACAGTAAGAACACTAAGGAAAGTAATAAGACGAAAAATGATAAAAAAGTGGAACTTGAAACATCTTCTATAAAAGAAACACAGACTAATAGGAATACAGAAGAAAGTATGGATACTGCATTATCAACGGAAAATATGACAGAAGAATCTGATACAGAAGAATCCAGTGAGAATGTGACAGAGGAAGCGGAAGAGAATAATGTTGTCGAGGATAATGATTCAACAGGTAAGGATAATGGCAGCAATTCATCGCAGGAATATAATGAGCAGGTTACAGAAGCACCTGCCACACCATCTCCTGAGCCATCTCCGGAACAGGCGCCAGGTCCATCACCAGAACCAAGTCCGGAGCCTGATACTCCTCAGGAAGATCATATTGTATATAAACCAGATGGTTCTATTGATTTGAATCAAAGTTATTGGGTAAATAAAAGAGATGCATTTTTAACAATAAATAATTCAAAAGAAATGAATGATTTTAAAAATTATATAATTAAAAAATATAATTTTAATAGTGAATATGTAATTCATATGAATTCTGGAGGAAGACATAACACATGGAATGTTTATGATTTTACATATCATTTAAGATATGAAAATCAAGTTATACATTTTTATTTTAATGGTTCAGAATTTGTTGAAAAATAAATTAGTTAACAATTATATAATTATGTATAGAAGAAAGGTAAAGGATAAGGTATGTGTGAGGAATATAGATTATTATTGTTTAATGGTAATGAATGGGAAAAAATAGATTCATATGAGACATCAGACAAAGGTAGGAAAGATGCAAAAAATGGAGTTGTAGGAAATGCATATAATTTATGCAATAGAATTAACGGAAACATCCATATGCGACCTTTAGATAAAAAATGTGCGGAAGATTGTTCAAAAGCTATTAATGATAAATTAAATGACATTAGAGATAAAATTATTGAAAATTATCCTTCATTAAAGCATGCTAATATAATTACAGAGAGTAAAAATGCTAAAAAACCAGAATGTTATAATGAGGCAACACATATTTTCGATTATTTATCATATAAAACTGATAAAAATAAATACCAGATAACAGGGGTATTATTCTACAAATTGCAGGAAAAAGATAAAGAGTATATCAATGAAAAGCTGTGTGAAATACAGTTTATCAAAATACCACTGGTAATAAAGGCTTTGGATATGTATCCTGACACTGATGAAGGTGGAAAATATAAGAAGGTAAGTTTAGGAGAAAATGTGTATTATAATTCAAAATGCGATTTTAACAGTGCATCAGATGAAATAGCAAAAGAATTTATGGAATTTGTTGATTATTGGGAAAATTTTGATTAATACATTATAATATATTATATTAAACCAGAGCCGGGCTGTTATCTTTGCAGTCCGGCTTATTTTGTATAAGCCAATTAATTGATATAATGCAAATTGCTTCGTTAATATGTTTATATATTTAAAATATAAAAATAAAAGAAATACTTGTGATACTTCAGGATGTATGATATATTATGTATAGTAATAATAGATATAAATTCTAATTGTGCTATACTGAAAGTGGTTAAGGAATAGTCGTCGATTTGGCTTATATATGCTTGTCTTTGAGGGTATCAAGTGATACTATCTTTATAAGGAATTACTTTTCTAAGAAACAATCTCTTTACTGTATAACAATTATGAGAATTGAGAATAAGGAGATTTGCCAATGAAGGAAAGTAAGACTTATGTAAACCACAAAGATACTATATTCTGTCTGTTGTATAGGGATAAGGATAATCTTTTGGATTTGTATAATGGAATGAACGGAACAAGCTATTCAGATACAGAGAATCTTATGGTTACAACACTTAAGAACGGAATTTATGTTAAGTACAAGAATGATGCATCATTTGTATTCAGTCAGGATCTGTATATGTTTGAAAAGAAAAATAAAGAGACACAGATTGAATGTGGAATGACAGAATTAGGTGTAGGGGATATTAATGATCGAATTAATGCCGTTAACAGCTTAGAACTTATAGTTCAGGTTTTAAACATTAACAGTGGTAATAACAGTGAGCTTCTTGAAAAGTGTAAAAGCCTTAAAGATTACATGATATTTGTAAATAAGGTAAGACAAAAAAGAATGAGGAAAAGAAGGATATAGAGATTGCTGTTAATGAGGCGATAGATGAATGTATTCAGGAAAATGTACTATCCGATTTTTTCAGAAAGAATAGAAGCGAGGTGGTCGGAGTGAGCATTTACGAATATGACGAAGAAGGTCACATGGAAGTACTGAAGGAAGAACAGTACCAGAGAGGTGTGGAAGATGGAATACAGCAGGGAATAAATGAAGGTATAAAAGAAGGTGAGTGCTGGAACTAGGAATTGATAAGGAGAAGATACTTACTAAGTATTCTGAGGAAGAGTATGAGATGGCGGTTAAAGATAAGAAGAAGTAAAATCAAATAAAGTGTTCAGTAGAAATAACTAATAACAACTTTATAAGCCACTAACAAAATTAATAGCAGCTTTGAAAAATCCCAATAACATGATATTATAATGAAACGCCCAATTGGTAAATTATTAAAATTACTAGGAGAATTTATGTATCATAAGAAATTAGAAGCTGATATCAGATGTCCATTGGAATATGGACTTGAAGTATTTGGAGGCAAATGGAAATCAAGAGTTATATGTGTTCTGGCGGATAAGAAGACATTAAGATATAGTGAGTTAAGGGCAGAACTGGTGAATATTACAGATGCAGTTCTTTCAACAACATTAAAAGCACTGATTGCGGATGATATTGTATCAAGGAAATCATATGACGAGATTCCGCCAAGAGTTGAATATTCACTTACGGAAAAGGGCTTGTCTGTAATGCCGATATTGCAAAGTATATGCGACTGGTCATGCGCATTTTACAAGAAAGAAACTGACAAAGAAACGAGCCAGTGCATGAAGTGCGACCATAAGTAATGGATGAAGGGAAGGTTATTGTGTGAAAAAAATAACCTTCCTTTTCAAATTAACATATATTGTGTAAAATGTTACATGGAACTGCCTAGCGGTATACTGGCGAGCAGCAATACGACATACGCAATATGCAGAAATGGAGCGGGAATTGAGCAGATTAACAATTATTACTAAGGATAAGGCTCAGGTTACAATGGAGTCTTTATATCAGGATTTAGAGAGAAGAATAGTAGCAAGTCCACCGGGACTGTGTACTATCGACCTTACGAGGTCATTTATAAAAATGTGTCTTGCACAGTCATGTGGTAAATGTGTCCCATGCCGTGTGGGACTCAGGCAGCTTGCGAGACTTTTTGATGATGTGCTTGATGGTAACGCAACAGAGGAAACTCTTGATGTTATCAGGCTTACAGCAGAGGGAATCTATTATTCCGCTGACTGTGCAATCGGATATGAGGCAGCCAAGCTTGTATTAAAATGTATTGATGGCTGCGAGGATGATTTCAGGTCACATATTGAGAGAGGATTTTGTTCATGTAATAGTAACCAGCCGGTTGCATGTGTGAAGTCATGTCCGGCAGGAGTAGATATACCGGGATACATAGCACTTGTGCATGAAGGCAGATATGCAGACGCGGTTCGTCTTATAAGAAGAGACAATCCAATGCCTACAACATGCGCATACATTTGTGAGCATCCATGTGAAAACAGATGTAAGAGAACACTTATTGACGCGCCGGTCAACATCAGGGGACTTAAGAAAATGGCAGTTGATAATGCCGGTGATGTTCCGGTTCCGGCATGTAATGAGCCAACAGGTAAGAAGGTTGCAATAATCGGTGGTGGTCCGGGAGGACTCAGTGCCGCATATTATCTGGCTCTTATGGGACATAAGGTTACTATATTTGAGCAGAGAAAGCAGCTTGGTGGAATGTTAAGATATGGAATTCCTAACTACAGACTTCCAAGAAAAAAGCTGGATGCAGAGATTAACGCTATATTGTCTACAGGAATAGAAGTTAAGAAAAATATAAGCGTAGGAACAGACATTACGCTTGAGGATATTAATAAAGAATATAATGCAGTATACATTTCTATCGGAGCACATGCAGACAAGAAGATTGGAATTGATGGTGAGGATGCTACAACAGGCGTAACATCAGCAGTAGAAATGCTTCGTGCAATTGGTGATGATGAAATGCCTGACTATACCGGCAAGCGAGTGGTTGTTATTGGCGGTGGAAATGTAGCAATGGATGTTGCCCGTTCTTCTGTAAGATTAGGTGCTGAGAAAGTAAGCATTGTATATAGAAGAAGAAAAGCCGACATGACGGCACTTCCGGAAGAGGTTGAAGGTGCAGAGGCAGAGGGCTGCGATGTTCTTGAACTTATGTCACCAGTTAGAATAGAGAAAGATGAAAATGACGCAGCAGTTGGTTTATGGGTTCAGCCACAGATGATAAGCAGGATAAAAGGTGGCAGACCATCACCTAAGACTGCAGCTAAGGACGAGGTTCTTATTCCTTGCGACCTTATTGTAGTTGCCATCGGACAGGGTATCGAAACAAGATATTTTGAGGAGCATGGCGTTACAGTCAAGAGAGGAACAATTGAGGCACTTGATACAAGTGAGATTAAAGAACGTAAAGGAATATTTGCAGGAGGAGACTGCGTAACAGGACCTGCAACAGTAATCAGGGCTATAGCAGCCGGAAAGGTTGCGGCAGCCAACATTGATGAATATCTTGGTTACCATCATGAGATAACTACAGATGTAGAGATACCTTATGCCGGATACGAGGACAAGATACCTTGCGGACGAGTTGAGGTTGCACTGCGTGATGCCGCAGACAGAAAGAAAGACTTTGAACCTATTGAGTATGGATTTTCATGCGAGGAAGCATGTCAGGAATCTGGACGCTGCTTAAGATGTGATCATTTTGGATTTGGTTCATTCAGAGGAGGCAGAGAGAAACAATGGTAAATTTAACAATTAATGGTAAAGCTGTATCAGTAAAAGAAGGAACTACCATTCTTGAAGCTGCCAGAACAATAGGAGAGACAATACCTACACTCTGCTATCTCAAGGAAATCAACGAAATCGGTGCATGTCGTGTGTGTGTTGTTGAAGTAGAGGGTACTGACAGATGTGTTACAGCATGTAATAACTTCGTAGAAGAAGGCATGGTTGTCTACACTAATTCAAGAAAAGTGCGTACAACAAGAAAGACTAATGTCAAGCTCATACTTTCACAGCATGATTACAAATGTGGTACATGTATAAGAAGTGGTAACTGTGCGTTACAGTCAATTGCTAATGAACTTAATATATCAGAGATGCCATATGATTCAATCTTAGAAAAAGATAATTGGGATAAAACATTTCCACTTATCAGAGATGCCCAGAAATGTATTAAATGTATGCGTTGTGTGCAGGTGTGTGATAATATTCAGGGAATGCACATATGGGATGTTGTAAATACAGGTTCGCGTACAACTGTAAATGTGCGTGCAAACAAGAACATTGCGGAGACTGCATGTACACTTTGCGGCCAGTGCGTAAGCAACTGTCCTGTAGGTGCACTTACAGAGAGAGATGATGTCGGAATCGTACTTGATGCGATTGAAAATGAGGATATCATTACAGTAGTACAGATTGCACCTGCAGTAAGAACAGCATGGGGCGAAGATTTTGGTATGTCTAAGGAATATGCGACAGCACAAAGACTTGTTGCAGGACTTAGAAGAATAGGATTTGATTATATATTTGACACAACATTTGCAGCAGACATGACAATCATGGAGGAGGGAAGCGAGTTCCTTGAAAGACTTCCGGAAATCAAAGAGTCAGGACTTCCAATGTTTACATCATGCTGTCCGGGATGGGTGAAATTCGTAAAGAGCGAGTACCCTGAGATGGCAGGCAGACTTTCAACAGCAAAGTCACCACAGCAGATGTTTGGTGCAATAACAAAGTCGTATTATGCAGAAAAGCTTGGGGTTGACCCGGATAAGATATTCTGCGTGTCAATCATGCCTTGTCTTGCAAAAAAGGACGAGTGTACATGGGACGGCGGCAAAGATGTTGACGCAGTTCTTACAACAAGAGAAGTTGAAAGAATGTTCAAAGCATTTTTCATAAAGCCGGAAGAACTTGATGAGGACGAGTTCGACAATCCTTTAGGTGAAGGAACAGGTGCTGGCGTTATATTCGGTGCAACAGGCGGTGTTATGGAGGCGGCACTCAGAAGTGCTTACTATCTTGTGACAGGAAATAATCCTGATGCGGATGCGTTCCAGTCAGTGAGAGGTCTTGAGGGCTGGAAGGAAGCTTCATTTGACCTTAATGGGACAACTGTAAATGTGGCTGTTGCCAGCGGACTTGGCAACACAAGACGTTTGGTGAATGCTATTAAGAAGGGCGAGGTTCACTATGATTTCGTTGAAATCATGTCCTGTCCGGGCGGCTGTATCAACGGTGGCGGACAGCCTTACAAAGAAGACGCTGTGATGGTTGAGGAGCGACGTCATGTGCTGTACGGGCTTGATAAGCGCGATAATCTTAGATTCTCACATGAGAATCCATCGGTTAAGCAGTGCTATGAGGAGAATTTTGAGAAACCGTTGTCACATAGGGCTCATGAAATATTACATGTGAAATAGAATCATTTTTCGAGAAGGTATGTGTAGACCGGTCTGCGGATGGGGCAGTACAGGGTGTACACCTTCGGGCTGTCTTCGCTTAGCAGTAGTATATGCCGCCAGCTACAGAGTTTTTTACAATGTGCGAAAGCAAACGCGCTTCGCTTGAACGAGCTTTCGCACACTGAACTTTTGCATCTGGCGGCATTAACTTCTGCACAGCTTGTCAGACTCAGGCGTACACCCTGAACTGCCCCAGCCGCAGAGGTTACATATGCCGGATTGGAAATATGATTTCATTTACGGTGTGTGTCAGGGGATGGAGTGTGATGTGGGGCTTTGTTCATTTGGGATAGTGTCAAATAGCACATGAAATCAGCGCATAAGTGGGGAAAAGCCTACTAATGTTGCTAAATGTGATGAATTAGTAGGTTTATTTAGAAGAAATTATGATGAAAATAGAGGAGAAAAAAGAAAATTGCCTACTAAATTTATGATTTATGCGAGAATAGTAGGTTTTTTGGCCGACAAGAGATGTCTAATATTGTAAATATATGAGGGAAAGACCTACTAATCTTGCTAAATATGATGAATTAGTAGGCATTTAATGGGGAAAGAAGCATAATAAACCAACTAACAATGTAAAAAAGACCTATCAAATTGTGAAAATTGATGAAAAAGTAGGTTTAGGAGGCTTTTTATGGATATAAATAAGTTATCACCATCAGAGGTTTTCTCTTATTTTCAGGAGATTTGTGCGATTCCGCATGGTTCAGGGAATACCGGGATGATTGCGGATTATTGTCTGGAGTTTGCTAAGTTGCATGGACTTAAGGCAAGGAAGGACGCGGCTGATAATGTTGTTATATTTAAGGCTGGTTCTTCTGGATATGAGGACTGTGAGCCTGTGATTTTGCAGGGACATCTTGATATGGTGTGTGAGAAAGAGCCGGACTGCGATATTGACATGAGTGTGCAGAGCATTAAGGCCTGCACCGATGGTAAGATGGTATGGGCTGACGGCACTACGCTTGGCGCTGATGATGGAATTGCAGTTGCATTTATACTGGCAGTGCTGGCTTCGGATACGATTGCGCATCCTCCTATACAGGCAGTGCTTACGAGCGATGAAGAGATTGGAATGCTTGGCGCAAGAGACCTCGACACTTCTGACCTTACAGCAAAGAGACTTATTAATATTGATTCTGAAAGTGAGGGAATATTGTATGTAAGCTGTGCTGGTGGTGTGAGGGCTGAGTGTGACATTCCGGTTGTGTATGAGGACGCAGTGGGCTGGTTGTCAGGTGGAGAGCAGGATGACAATGCATCAGATGCTGCAGGAAATGGTCAGGTCTGCTTTGAGGTTAAGATAAGCGGGCTTGCCGGTGGTCATTCCGGCGTTGAGATTCACAAACAGCACACTAATGCTATAAGATTGCTTGCTTCATTACTTTCACATGCCAACGGGGCAGCAGATTTCCGTCTTGTGTCGCTTTCAGGCGGCGGCAAGGAAAATGCAATTCCAAAAGAAGCAAAGGCAGTTGTAAGTGTCAGAAGCTGCGATGCCACAACATTTGAACAAAGCATCAAAGAGAGTGCAGATGTGTGGATGCAGGAAATCAGTGCGACAGAGCCACATGCTAAGATTGAGGTTGGCAAGGCAGACGCTGCAGCAGACAAAGTCCTCAATTTCCATAGCACTGAAAATGTAATATATGCCCTCGGGTTAAGTCCTGATGGTGTGTACAGAATGAGTCAGGAAATCAACGGCATGGTGCAGACTTCACTTAATCTGGGCACAGCGTATCTTGAAGATGACAAGCTCGTGTACAAATATCTTATAAGAAGCAATACAGCGGCTGGAAAGAAATTATTGCTTGAGAGAGTTAATACATTTGTAAAACATTTGTCAGGAAAAGTAGTCACAATGTCGGACTATCCTGCGTGGGAATACAAGAGTGATTCGCAGTTAAGAAGGATATGCGTTGATAGCTTTACAAATGTGTACGGCCACGAACCGGAAGTGACCTCAATCCACGCCGGACTCGAATGCGGCATACTTGCCGGGAAAATGCCGGGAGTAGATATGATATCATTTGGACCGACACTTGAAAGTGTGCATACGCCTGATGAGTGTATGAATGTGGCTTCAGTGGAGCGGACTTGGGAATATCTGCTGGAGATACTTAAAAGTTTATAATTAAATTTGCGGGAGTAAGTGTGTGACGACAGATTGCATCACATTTACTTCCGCAAATTTAGTTATATACTACAGAAAAATGGGCAGAATATGTTATAGATTAACCATAAGGAGAATTTATACATGATAAAAGATGGATTTTTATACCTTGCGGCACTTATATTTGCAGCCGCAGTATTAGTAAATCTACCTAAGATTTTTAAAGGGAAAAAGGCACAGGTGTTCTTTAATTTTGCACCGCCGATTGTTCTTATATACCTGGGGCTTATGCTTCTTTGCACAATGAAAGTGTGGGACCTTAGTGCAACAAGCGCTGTGTACAAATCAGTCAAGAACCCGATATTATATGCGATGCTTTTCATAATGCTGCTTCGCTGTGACTTGAAGAAAATCATCAAGCTTGGACCTAAAATGCTTATCGGTTTCTTCGCAGCAACTTTGTCAATCGGACTTGGATTCTTTGTTTCATATGCAATATTCCACCAGCTCTTAGGCGCAGGTTCATGGAAAGCACTCGGCGCACTGTGCGGAAGCTGGATGGGCGGCGGCGGCAATATGCTCGCAATCCAGGCAGCACTTGATGTTGACGAAGCAACAATGGCTTACGCCCTTGTTATGGATTCAATCTGCGCGACACTTTATGTAATGTTCCTTCTGTGGGCAATCGGAAATCACGAGAAGTTCAACAAATGGACAAAGGCAGACACAAGCATAATCGACGGCGTTGGCGCTGCACTCGAAGAGGAAGCAAAAGCCAACACAAAGCCTCTCGTATGGCAGAACATCATTCTTCTGCTAGGTTCAGGACTCTTAGTATCGGCAGTTTCAATGGAACTTGGCAGCATGATTAATGCACATTTATCATTCTTTGACAGCACAACATGGACAGTCCTTATCGTATCAGTGCTTGGTATCGTATTCGCCCTGACACCATTTGGCAAGATTAAGGGAACGGAGGAAATTTCAAATGTAATGCTTTATATAGTCATTGCCTTAATAGCCTCAAGAGCAGACCTCGGAGCAGTCGGAAATGCCCCAATATGGCTTCTCGCAGGATTCGTAATCCTCCTTATTCATGTGGCAATAATGATTGCACTTGCGAAGATATTGAAACTCGACATCTTCACATGCAGTGTTGCTTCCCTCGCCAACATCGGTGGAACAGCAACAGCACCGGTCCTCGCCGGCGCATACTCAAATGCCCTCGTACCGGTTGGTATCATGATGGCACTGCTCGGCTATGTCATCGGAACCGGCGGCGGCCTGGTTGTGGCTAATCTGATGAGTATATTTGGGTAGATTTTAATGGAATAATTGATGGAGTGGATAGCACTTCGGCAGTAGATGGGTACTGTTGGGGTGCTGTTTTTTTATATTAGAAATAATTTGATTATTTTCGACAAAATGTGACGAATATTTGGTGATAAAATAATAATAAATTTAAATAAAATAGGATTAAACATGTGATAAATGATGTGGATAAAGTTTGACTTCTAAATATAAAAAATTTAGAATTATAAATAATATCATTGTTGTTATTTTTGGAGAGTAATAAAACATGGGAATTTCAAAGGTTAAAATAGAGAATTTTAAAACTATAAGTAGGATGCAGTTAAATTTAGAAGAAAATGGAATTATTTGTTTATTGGGGAAAAATGGTGCTGGTAAAACTACTATAATTAATGCAATTAATTATTTATATAAAATTGCAGAGCAGCCATATAAAATTGAACAAGTAATTGATAGAAAAAATCCGTATGTGCAAAAAACGATAATTGAATTATTTTTTGACTTTTCTAAAGTGCAAAAGAAGACAACCAACCAATATATAGAAGAAAATTTATTGGAATTTGAAAAATATATAAAGAATTATCAATTGCCATTGAAAATGATTCAATATAAAAATGGATTAATAGAATGGTATCCTATTAACGATGTTTATAAAGTAAGAAAACTTTTAAAAATATTTCCATTATATTTTATTGATGCAAGAAGAATACCTTTGCATGAATGGTCTGATTTATGGGAAATTGTATCCGATTTAGCAATAAGTGGAATCGAACAAGATTCAAGTTATATAAAAAATAATTTGACAAATTTATTTAAAGACATATATGGAGAAAAATACACAAAAGCAATTAATATTGTTGAGAACATTTTTCAAGAAGAAAGCATAACTATAAATGATAGAGAATATAAAAAGAGATTCAAAAATGCTGTTATTTCCAATTTTGGTGGAGAAATTTTTAAAATTAAAGAGCAAAATATAGATTATTATTCGGACGGAATTAATTCCCTTAAATATATGACTGTGTTTTTAAAATTAGTTATTAATCTATCAAAAACTGCATGGAAGGATATTACAATAATTTTTGATGAGCCTGAAATTAGTTTGCATCCTCAGTATATTGAAGCGTTATCAGATAATATATGTGAACTTGGTTGTAATAATGCAATTATTATGTCAACACATTCAAATCACTTAATAAGTTCTTTGATAAGAAATTATTCAAATATATATTTTTTTCAAGTTTATAATAATAACGGTTATGCAAAAATAAAGAAAATAAATGATTTTTTTGAGGAGAAAGATAAGTATTTGATAGGAGATGAAGAATCATCTAGTTATTTTTCTGATTTGACTGTTTTGGTTGAGGGGCAAACAGAAATACAATTATTTAAAAATAAAAGAATAAATGAGTTATATCCATTTCTAAAAAGGGCTACTTTTTATAATACAAAATCTAATGATAGTGTAACTAAATTAATGTTGATGACTGGAAAATCGACAGTGAAATTTTTAAAGATTGTAGATATGGATAAAATTTTACATTATACAATCAATAAATTTAATTTTAGGTCGGGAAATAAAGTGGTTAATCCTGTTAAAGATATAAATAATGAGAAGTCGGAAAGATATCTTTATTATGGGGAAAAGAAAAAGAACACCTATATTCAAAGCAAAAAAATAAACACATTGATTAAAAGTGAAATTGTGGCGGAAATGGGAAATATATGTTTAAAAGGAAATAATTACACCTCTTTAATATATAATATAAAAAAATATTGCAGTGTATATAATTGTTTTCCATTTAGGACAACAGTAGAAGGGGCAATTATTTGTTTTCATAGTATAAATATTATACTAGAATGGATAAAAATTAATTGGGAACAGAAAAAATATAAAGAATTCATAGATGATATTTCAATATATAATGAGAATATTCAAGTAGTAATTATAAGATGTATTTTTCATGGAAAGGTAGACACTTTAGAAACAGAAATTAAAAATGAACAAGTATGTAAAATTGTAAATAAATATTCTAAAGGAGATAAAGTGGATGGATGGATTTTAGAGTTTTTTAATTGGTATTTTGATAAGTATATGATTAATGATGTTGAAGCAAATAAAGAAAAATTTGCATGTGATTTTCCCGAAATAAATGATATTTTGCATTTTATAGAAAGTATGTTAAAATAATTATATTGAGCAGTGACGATCCTAAAATATATTTGGGAGTCTCGTGAATTTTTGATTATTGCCCGACAAGTAATAATTAAACAAAAATAATCCGAGATGTAATAAATATCAATATGATATTTACGATTTTATAATCAGATTACCATTTATGCGGTTATTCGCAAAGCGTAAAATGAGAGGTGCTCAATAAAAAGCTTCTCAATATGGAGAAGCTTTTTTTATATGGAGATAAGTAATGAAAAATATATGGAGAATACAATCTTTGTCAGACTTATTTGATTGTATAGGATGCGATAAAGAGAGTTTAGAAAAGGCTATTAAAGAAAATGATGAGTATTATGGCATTAAAATAAGAATTCCTAAGAAAAATGGACATAGAATTATATATAAAGTTAATAAAGCGAGTCGTTTATATGACATTCAAAAAAACTTATGTCATTACTTTTTAGGAAATATTATGATTTCAGATAATGCTTTTGGATTTAAAAAAGATTGTAATTATTTCGATTTTTTAGAAGAACATAAAAATTTTTATGGTAATAGCAATTATTTAAGGTTAGATATTAGTGACTTTTTTGGTTCGATAAGTAAAGAACTTTTAGAAAATGTACTAAATTATTATGTGGATATTTCTGAAGATAAAGAAAAAGAGAAAGTCGTAACTTATCTTTTGGATATTATATTATATGAGGATAAATTGATTCAAGGAACCCCTATAGCCCCAGTTGTGTCCAACTTAGTTTTTCGTTCTCTTGATATAAGAATTGAGAGATATTGTTGCAAGCAAAAAATTGTTTATAGCAGATATGTAGATGATTTACTTTTTTCTTCGGAAAATAGAAATGTTTTTAGTAAAGATTTTATTAGGACAATAAAGCGTATTTTAAAAAGTAAAGGATTTGATATAAATTATAGCAAATTAAGAAAAGCAAATAATAGAATGGCTTTAAATGGATTTGTTGTAGACGAAAATGTTAGGTTATCACGGAAAAAGCTTAAGCCTATAGGTAGAATTTTATTTTATATGGAAACAAATTGTTATGAAGGGAGTGCTAAGTGGGTATGTAAATATAATATGGAAATGGAAAAATACAAAAAAGAAAAAGATGTAACAATTAAGAATAAAAATGATTTAATAAATTTATTGGCTGGGTATAGATCATTCTTGTTAAACGCTAAAAAATACTCTGAAAATCCTAAATATGATGATCATATAAATAATATTATAGAAAGAATACAAAAACAAATTGATAAAATTGAACAACAATAATGATAGGTTAAGATAAAAATTGAAAAACAGTATGAATAATTGCATTATACTATAATAGAAGCAAGGTATTGATATAGACAAATGTTTATATCAATACCTAAATATTAGAGTTAACTATGCATTTTCAGTATATCTACATTTAGGAAAAGCAGAGCATCCCCAAAAACTCTTGCCAGCATTATTGCCTTTGGAAGCTTTGCGCAATATGAGCTTGGAACCGCATTTAGGGCATATTTTATCAGAACTTTCTGAATTTGCAGATATGTCTAATTTGTTAGTGTATATATTATTTGTGCTTGTAATATTAGATGATTCTACAGCCTTTACATCAATATTGTAATTATCTTGTTGTTCAATATTGTGTGTATTTTCGACTTCTGTTAACATTTCTTCATATTTTTTTGAATAATCGGAACGCTCTGGTTTGTTAGCGTTAAGATAAAAATCAGCAAGTTCGCGCATTTCTTTTTCTGTATAAGAAGGATCTTTTGATTCGGAATTAAGCTTTTTAATTGTAGCAACTAATTGATCTGCACGAATAACAGTATTTTTTAATTCTTTTGGTGCAAATCTGTAATTAAAATATGTCTTAGGATTTGCAAGAACAATTAGTGATTTGTGGTTGTCATCAAAGAAGTGTTCAAAAGCCATTTTGGTTATAAAATTACCTTTGGCTTCTTTTCTACAAGCCTTCAATACATTTAAATGTCGTTGATTTTGTGTTACAGGCGAATAGATACCTTCTTTTACTTTCTTTCCAAACATCTCATATGTTCGAATGAAATTTCCCTGACTATCTATTTCTATATTTCCAATAAGATTTTTGCACTCTATTATAAAGATTTTCTTTCTGGTAATTATGATGTAATCAATCTGTGCAGTTAGGTTTTCATGTTCAAGGCAGATATCATGAAGTATATACATATCCATACCACTATTTTTAAGTTCATAAGCAATATTCTGTTCACCTATTGCTCCATATGATGCGAGTTTAATCTGTTTTTGGATTTCATGTTTAAGTTCAGATGAGGTTGCTTTGCTTTCTAATTGCTGCATTTTATCTATAAAAACAGTAGCATCACTGTCTTCTTTTAAGAAAACAGGACCGATTTTTTTCTGAAATAATTCCATATCAATCTCCTTATCTATGATTGTGAATTAATAAAAAAACATTGTTTTAAGATAGTATACATCATTAGGAGACTGTATGGCTATAGTGTTTAGATAAATAATTATGTATTATGTTGTGGATATGGTGGAAGTGTAAACTAATATATTTTATAATAAAAGATATAGTATGACATTGCTTATTTTTAAATTAATAATGAATAATATATGCTTTGAAAATTTTAAATGATATTAATGTAAGATATTAAGGAGAAGTTAAATGGTAGAAAGTAATATTGTATATTATTATTGTGATACGATGACTGGATTATCAATATTAAAAAATAACAAATTATGGTTAACGAGTATTCGAAATATGAATGATTCAAATGAAGAGATAAGTATATATGAGATATTTTGCAAAAAGTTAAGAGAATATGACAACAGAAAAAGTAGAAAACTTAATGATTTTTTTAATTTAGCTGGCATGAAAGGATATTTTCAAACATATACTCATTGTTTAGGCACAGATCCATACTATGTGGCATGCTTTAGTAGAGATGGGGATTCTGTAAGTCAATGGAATTCATATGCAGATAATGGACGAGGAATTGCCATAGGATTTGACGAGTTAGAATTTAATCGATTAAATGATGAAAAAATGATTAATTATTATAATGTAACATATATTAATTCTGATTTAATACAGCCTGAAATAGAGAATGTTTATAAAAATATGATGGAATGCAATACAAGTGATGGTGGGAAATTAATGGATGTATTTATAAAATACATTAAATTGAAATATGGTAATCCAGAAAAGTATAAGTCATCTCATTACGAAAGTGAGAAAGAAGTTCGAATTGTATATGATAAATCTAAGAATCAAGTAAAAGAGTGGAATGAATGGAAGTTAGGAAATGTGGATGTTTATGCTAAAAGAAGTTGTATAAATACATATATACCATTAGAATTTCCGAAATCAGCAATAAAAAAGATAGTATTAGGTCCTATGTATCAGAAAAATTATTTTGAAGTAGAAATTGCTATAAAAGGGGTACTTGGTTATGAAAAGGCATTAGATATAGTGCCTTCTGAAAGTGGATTTAGAGGAATTAGATAAAATGTGATAAAATATAACTTGAATCAAAGGTCTAAGGGAAAGGGAAATCAATGTCAAAATCAACCATCCGAGTAGGATAGGAACAACAGATGGGCGTTTTCGTATGAGTATGCCTTCTCTTATGAAACAGTTTAAGAAAATGTATAATGATTATAACATTAGAGACATAATTGGCAATGCAGAACAGTCGCGGGAAATGTTTGACTGGGAAGGGGTTACGCTGGATTATGTGCACACATCAGGTCATTTTGACCTGCATCAGTAGATGGCGCCGGAGAATCTGGCGGCGTGTTTCAGCTTGTCCATGTATCTGCCACATTTGCACGAATTGAACTTATATAATGACAATAAGCTGCTGGTGTTTCCTATAAAAGATTTGACTGAAACCAATCCGGTATACATACTTACGAATAAGGATAATGCATATGTTGAAGGAACAGATGAGTATAAGGGTTTGTTGAAAAATGCGGTGAATGACCTTGAAGTTTCTGACAGGTAAGGAGGATTTTCATGAGCAATATTATTGTTTTGTCAGGCAGTCCGCGTAAGGGTGGCAATACTGACCTGTTGGTTGATGCATTTGTTAAAGGTGCGAAAAAGAATAATAATATAGAAGTCGTTTCGGTGGAGGATTATAAGGACAATCCATGCATTGGCTGCAATTCGTGCTTTGACAGGACTGGGCATGAATGTTTTCAGCAGGACGACATGCAGGTGGTTTATGATAAGTTAAAATGTGCTGATGTGATTGTGGTTGCTTCACCAGTGTATTTTTATGGAGTGAGTGCGCAGCTTAAAGCAATTATCGACAGGTTACATACTCCTATGAGAAATGATTTTAAAGTTAAGAAGCTGGCATTGATACTCGTTGGGGCAGCAATTTTGCCGGAATTGTTTGATTCTATTAAGATACAGTATCAGCTTGTGCTTAATTTCTTCAAGCTTGAAGATGCGGGAATGGTGCTGGTCAGAGGTGCTAAGGATAAAGGTGATGTCAGGAACACTGATGGGCTGGATGAGGCTTATCGGCTGGGATTGGCGATGAAGTGATGAAATAATAAATTAAAGGTAACATTATTATGTATGGAGGGATATGTTTCCAATAATTGATAAAAGAGAAACCGGAATTAATATAAGAAAAATCATGTATTGTCAGGGATTGACGGCAAAATAAAGAAAAACATTACTTGTGAATATTTAATATTTTGCCGATAATGTAGTATACGATATTATCGACAAAATATAAATTTAGATTTGATTTATAACGGAGGAGAGCAGATGCGATACCTTTCAGTTACTGAAATAGCGAAAAAATGGGATGTGTCGGAACGTAGTGTCAGAAATTACTGTGCTCAGGGACGAGTAAACGGTGCGTTTCTTACCGGCAAGACTTGGAACATTCCCGAAAATGTAGAAAAGCCAGAGCGTTCCAATAAAAAGAAAGAGCAGCCAATTACATTGCTAGATATTCTGCAGGAGCAGAAGGCAAGTAAGTATTCCGGTGGTATTTATCATAAGACACAGATTGAGTTAACATATAACTCCAATCATATTGAAGGCAGCCGCCTGACCCACGATCAGACCAGATATATCTTTGAAACCAACACCATCAGTGTAGAAAAAGATGTGCTGAATGTGGATGATGTGATTGAAACAGCAAATCACTTCCGTTGTATTGATATGATTATTGATAAAGCAAAGGCAACTCTGACAGAGAAGTTTATTAAAGAACTTCATCTGATCTTGAAGAGTGGTACCAGTAATTCCAGAAAAGATTGGTTTGCCGTAGGCGACTATAAAAAGATACCGAATGAAGTCGGTGGTATGGATACAGCACTTCCGGAAGAAGTTGCCGATAAAATGAAAGCTCTGCTGACAGAGTACAACGGAAAAGAAGAAAAGACTTTTGAGGATATTCTGGATTTCCATGTGAAGTTTGAACGCATCCATCCATTCAAGGATGGTAACGGTCGTGTGGGCAGATTAATTATGTTGAAGGAATGTCTGAAATATAATATCATTCCGTTTATCATCGAGGATAATCTGAAGATGTTCTATTATCGTGGATTGAAAGAATGGAACAATGAAAAAGGCTATCTGACAGATATCTGTCTGACCGCACAGAATAAGTATAAGGCGTATTTGGATTATTTTAGAATTGCATATTAAACATTGCATTTTTATCGAATATTTACTATGAGTTGTTTTGACAGATTTGTTTTACATTTTCATTCCATGGTGAAAGACTATCAAGTGAAATTCTTGCGGAGCTAAAATCCCGGGTGTTGAGCAAAGACACCCACAGGTTTATTCTGTATATAAGAGATAGGATAGAGCAGGGAAAGCCGGTTTTCCGAGGAAGAACAGGAAGTGGCACGGTACATGCTGGCACAAAAGATCAAACTGGAACAGGAGTGTATACGATAATGTATAAGAAATGTTCCCTAAGGGGGATTATGAAGAAGAATATATTGCTGTGTCTGATAGCACAGCTCATATGTTGGAGTATTATGACGATGTCAGATTATATGGAAGAAACATATAACGACAGTTTCAATCTGATTGTTGTATTTGCGGTTCCCCTGATGTGTGTGGTTCTGTATATTATATTCAGGAGATGGATATATGACAATCAGATGGTGCGGCTGAAAGATGTCGTCATAATCTGCGAGACGTGGCTGATCTTTGGACTGATACTGGGATTTCTGATAGGTGCTTTGGTTAACAATCAAATGTGGATAGTGTCGCAGGCTACAGGAGGATGGGAACATCTGCTGAATGGGATAGAATATATGATGTTCGCCGTGACGCTTACGGGAATACCATTTGTGGCTGTAGTATTGATCGAATCGGTTATAGGAATAGTGAAATTGGCAGGGAAATAAACAGAATGATATACATGGATAAAATTATTATATAGACTGTAATTTCAATTATTGCAGCATTTATATCTTTGAGTACTGTTATTGTATCATTATATTATAATCACAAAAATAGTAAACAATATTTAAAGAGCCTAGATCCTTTATTATCGTTTAAATTGTTCGAATTGAAAGATGAATTATATTTAAGAGTTACTAATACCGGTAGAAGTGTTGCAAAGGATGTATTAATAGAAATAAAAAAGCTTTATAATAATGGTGATGGAAACGAATTAGAGTTAGATGCTCTATTTGGTAAAGAAATTGAGATATATCCCAATGAATCAACACAAGGTCGAATTGCTTTTTGGGGTGCAACAATTTGTTCAAGTGCTTTTCCTAAAATAAATATTGATATTCGATATAAGAAAGGTGTTACGGGGGAGCAAGTGCATATAGAAAGAACGGTAATTTTTTCACCTTCGTATGACGAGAAGATATATGGAGATTTTAATATAGATTTGAGAGAACTTAATAAAAATATGGATGTTATGGCTAAGGCAAATTTGAGGACTGCAAATTATTTGGATGTCAAGTAACTCCGTTTGATGAATTAAACATATTGGCACATAAGTCTTTGCATGATGATTTGCAATCTGTGAAACAGGGAGAAAATGTATCAACGGTAATGAAACGTGATGAAGTAATAAAAAATAGATTATAAAGGAGAAGGTATGTACGAATTATTATCAAAGAGAATTAAGAATGCAGACGGAGAACCAGAAGTGTTTACATATAATAGTTTTCCGCAAGCTTTTAGAAATCAGGTTTTTTATATTTTAGAAGATGTTTTAGAGCCATATTCAACATATGATGAAAATTTGTGGGATATTTTCGAGGAAAATTTTTGCAGAGAAAAGGGATTAAAAGGCATGGGATATGGTAAACTGCAAAAGGGTTATGGAAAATCCAGTATAGAAGAATATTTTAAAGATTGTGATGATATTGACTTTTTGGATGCAATAGATTATTTCTTTTACTTGATTGATAAAAAGCTACGTACTATAAAACCAGAATACAAATATGATTATGATGCAGATGGAGCAATAAATGATGCAATCGTTGAGTTGAATTATCGATTTAAACAGCATAATTTGGGATATGAGTTTGTCAATTCACAGATTATTACTATTGATAGTACTTTTTTGCATAAAACAGCTGTAAAACCAGCTTTAAAATTATTGTTTGAAGAAGGCTTCGAAGGTGCTGAAGATGAAATTAGAAATGCTTATGAAAGAAGACGAAAAGGTGATAATAAAAATGCAATATTAGAGGCGGGGAAAGCTTTTGAAAGCACAATGAAAATCATTTGTGATAAACAGGGATATGTATATGATAAAAACAAGGATACGGCACAGAAACTAATTGTAATTTTAGAAAACAATGGTTTTTATCCAAGCTATATGAATGCGCATTTGACAAGTATACGAACAACATTGGAAACAGGATTACCTGTTGTAAGAAATAAAGTGGCTGGACATGGACAAGGAAATCAGATTATTACTATACCAGATGAATACACAGATTATGCATTGCATTTGGCTGCGGCTAATATTTTGTTTTTGGTACGATTATATAGGAATAAAAAACAAAACCTTTAGTAGTAAGAATTTCCCTTTTACTACTAACAAGTAGTACCAATTTGCTCAATCTTGCTCTGATTTGCCACAATCTGCATTTTCAGAGCATATTACCATAACCCCAGAATCCCTTGCAAAATATGGCATTTCCGGGCAAAACAAGGAGAAACAAATAATGATAAAAATACTTTTCATCTGCCACGGCACTCCAGTTTTATGATAATGCATACCTTCGCAGACTGAGGCAACACAGGGCAGAATAAGGCGGAAAGCCTTGGAATTACTACGGTTTCGACTACTAAGGTTCATGGGCTGAATTGGGATAAAGGCAAAGGTGTGGGGAGAAATCCTTAGTAGTAATGGACTACTTAGAGGGTGAATATGAATGACAAAAGCCACAATCATTGGTAGGGGAGATACTATAGACTATAAGTGGTATTTGATGTCTAAAAAGCATGTTAAGCATTGTAAACTTAGACGGATGGATATTGGAAGAAGAAAAGAACAAAGAGGGGAGATAAGTGAAAATAAAGGATAGGAGAATGTGGATAATTGTATTGTAAATGTTCCACATGGACTTTATAATGTTATTTGGAGGTGTTATGTGCATGGACAAAGAAAATAAAACATATTCAATGAGCATCAGAGTTAGTCAAGAAGAACTGAACAAATTGAAACAAGCTGCTAGATTAGAATCTTATGGATCGTATAGTGAATTTGTGCGGAGAACTTCTTTGATAGAAGCAGATAAGGTGATTTCAGATAAAAAGAGGGAAAACAATCATGATAACAGTTGATAATTTAAAGAAGGTTCTTGAAGAATTACACTATACTAAGAAAAAACCAAAAGAAATCTATGAAAAAAAGTATGATGAGTATGATTGTGTTATCAAGGTGGATTTTGATAACAAGCAAATAACATATCCAGAAGATAAGGGAATGAAGATACACAGAAAGACTACATGCAATTTTTCTGAAAATGAAAACTTTGTGGTTTTAGAGTGTATTACTAGTTTGTTGGACAAAGGTTATAAGCCTTCAAATATTGAGCTTGAAAAGCCAATGCCTGGTGGACATGATGACACAGGCGGTTTTTGTGATATTCAAGTAAAAGATAATGATGAGAGAACTTTTTTGCTTATCGAATGCAAAAAGGCAGACGAATTTGAAAAATTCTGGAAAAGGACATTAGCCGATGGAGATCAGTTATTCAGATATTATAACTCATATAGACAAGCAAAAGCACTTTGTATGTATACGTCTGATTATAATGATTCTCTTAAAAGATATACCAATATTATTTCGATGACGGATAATGAGGAATATCTGCAGACTAATGCATCACTAAAAAGCTTCAAGCAAGTTCAGCTTGATAATGGAGATAAAGTAGATTATTTCAGTGTTTGGAAGGATACATACCAACTAGATTTTGCAACTAATGGTATATTTGAAGATGAGATTGAACCATATACCATCGGAAAAGCAAAATATTGTGTAGATGATTTAAGAGAAGTAGATAATGAATCTATGCAAAAAAAGTATCATGAGTTTGCAACAATTTTGAGACAACATAATGTTGGAAGTCATGAGAATGCATTTGATAAACTGGTTAACCTTTTTTTGGCAAAAATAGTAGATGAAACATTAAATTCCAATGAATTACAATTTTATTGGAAGGGTGCTGCTTATGATGATTATTATAGTTTGCAGGATAGATTGCAAAAACTATACAAGGAAGGTATGGAAAAATTCCTTGGAGAAGAAGTGACTTATATTGACCAAAAACAAGTAAGTGAAGCTTTTCATTTATTTAAAAATGATCCAGATGCTACAAGAAATAAAATATTAGATTACTTTAGACAACTAAAGTTTTATACAAACAGCGATTTTGCGTTTCTTGATGTACATAATGAGGAGTTGTTCTATCAAAATGCTACTATTCTTAAAAAAATAGTAAAAATGTTGGAGGATATCAAACTTAAAACCGAAGAACAAAATCAGTTCTTGGGAGATTTGTTTGAAGGTTTTTTAGATGATGGTGTAAAGCAGAGTGAAGGACAGTTTTTTACTCCGTTACCGATTGTAAAATTTATTGTTTCTTCATTGCCACTAGAAACATTAATTAGAGATACATATGAAATACCTAAAGCGATTGATTATGCATGTGGAGCAGGACATTTTCTGACAGAATATGCTTCTTGCATTAAGAAATATGTAAAACAATATAAAAATATTTCTCCGAATGAGTATTTTAAAGAAACATATGGTGTTGAGAAAGAATACAGGCTTTCAAAAGTGTCAAAAGTTTCGGCATTCATGTATGGTCAAGATGACATACAAATAATATATGGTGATGCATTAGCATCAAACAAAAAAGTTTCTGACAATACATATTCAGTATTGATTGCTAATCCACCTTACAGTGTCAAGGGGTTCTTGGAAACTATTGACGAAGCTGATCGGAAGAAGTTTAGTTTATATTCAAAAGTTTCTGACGTTCAAAAGAATAACAGTATTGAAACTTTTTTTGTTGAAAGAGCAAAGCAATTATTAAAAGAGAATGGTATTGCAGCTATTATTCTTCCAAGTAGTATCCTTTCAAACAATAATATTTATGAGTATTGTAGAGAAATCATTCTTAAATTTTTTGATATTATTGCTATAGCTGAGTTTGGTAGTGGAACTTTTGGAAAAACAGGCACAAATACAGTAACATTATTTCTGCGTAGAAAGAAAACAAATCCAGAATTAGCAGAGCATTGTCGTAACAGAGTGAACAGCTGGTTTAATGCAGATAGAACTAAAGACATTGTTTTCCAAGACGAAGATATTGTTGATGAATACTGTGAAAAATGCAAGATTGATGTTCAAGAGTATAAAGATTGGTTAAAAGGTGGCAAGATCCCTTCAGCGGAAATTTTCACCAAGTATATTGATAACATTCGGAATAGTACAGGGTATAAATCTATTGAAAAGAGAAAAGTCACAAAGAAATTTACAGATGAGGATAAGGATGAATCACTAGAACAGTTCATTATCAATAAAATAGCGGGGTTTGAAAAAGAAAAAATTTATTATTTCATGCTTGCAAAGAGTAATGAACAGAATGTTCTTATTATTAAATGTCCAACAGATACTAAACAATCTAAGGTGTTCTTGGGATATGAATGGAGTGGTGCTAAAGGAAACGAGGGAATAAAGTATATTGGTACTGTTGTTGAGGATGAAGACGATTACATTAGTAAGAATAGAGGGATAAATAACATAGACACACCTTTATTTGATCCTAATAGTTATGATAATCCAGATAAATTAAATACTTTGATTCGTAAAAATTATGAGGTGGGAATAGATACTATTCCAGATGGTTTAAAAGACTATGTGAAACTATATAAGCTTGAGGATATGATAGACTTTACGGGCTTGCAATTTGATAAAGCTTTTAGAACAACGATTGTTCCTGTAGAAAAAATTAATAGTAAGTACAAAACAGTAAAGTTAAATAAATTAGCTAAAGTAAAAGGTGGAAAGAGAATACCTAAGGGGCTAACTTATGCTGACGGAGTTACAAATCATCCCTATATTAAAGTGGCTGATTTTAGCGGTTTATCTGTCGATAAAACCAATTTACAGTATATTTCGGATGATGTATTTGCAAAAATAAAAAACTATACGATTTCTAAGTCTGATATATATATTTCAATTGCTGGAACAATTGGAGTAGTAGGAAGAATACCAGATGAAATTGATGGAGCAAACTTAACAGAAAATGCGGCAAAGATATGTGAAATAGATTCTGATCAAGTAGATACTGATTATCTTTTGTATGTATTAACTTCTGAACCTATAAAACAGCAGATTGATGCGGCTACACATCAATTGGGAACACCAAAGCTTGCTATAACAAGAATCCAGATGTTAGATATTCCTTTGCCGCCATTGAATGTTCAAAAGGATATTGTGACAGAAATAAAGAAGATTATTTTTGAGGTGGAAAAGTCTAGAAAAGTTATTGCTCAATCAGATAATAAAATGAGCAGTATTTTTGAAAAAATATCTGGTAAGAAATATAAAATTTCAGCGCTTGCACCGTATACCACTAAAAGAGTAGCGTATGATAAGATTACGCCTGAGTACTATGTCTCAACTGACAATATGTTACAGAATTGTGAAGGGATTACTAAGTATGAAGGAACGCCTAATGTTGATTCGGTAATTGAATATAAGGTTAATGATATTCTACTTTCAAATATTCGGCCATATTTAAAGAAATTATGGCTTTCAGATTGTGATGGTGGATGCTCTCCAGATGTTTTGGTATTTAGAGTTGACGACACAAAAACAGTACTTCCGAAATATCTTTACTATTGTATGAAACAGAATAGATTCTTCGATTGGATAATGTCTGATGTAAAAGGAATGAAGATGCCTAGAGGGAAAAAAGATACTATAGCATCTTTTGAGGTTGAAATACCATCGATAGAAGAACAAAAGAAGATAGTTAAGGAGGTTGAGAGTATTGAAATAGTAAGAACAAAGAATAAAGTAGTTGTTGAAAGGTTACAGGACAAAATTGCAGAAATTTTTAAAAGAACGGTTTTTTGATTTTGGCATTTGTAATAATAATATATACTGGAGATAGTGGTGAATAAATATTTAAGGAGTAACTGAAAGGTTGCTCCTATTTTTTTGCATATTTTTATAGAAAGTTTCAGAAACTTAGCCATATTTTCCCAGAGTAAGGTATGAAGAAAAATATTTTTAAATCCGCAGTTCAAAAACTATATAACTGTAATTGGAAGAATAAGAATAAAAAATTTATATTATTTCGGTCATTTGAAAGAAAACTGCCCAGCGAATAGTCAGATTGCGTTTGGTGATTTCAGCTATTACTGGATCATAAATCGTAGTGGTATTTTGGTTAGAACACTTGTCGAGAAGTTTGCTCTTTCTCAGCAGACAGGATATTTAGCTTGTGAATATCTTGATGCAAGACTTCTTCGTTCTGAGGCGATTAAGGTTCTCAAGCTTTCATAATACATAAATCTATATTAGCCGGGCAGAGTAATCTGCGCCGGCGAGGAGGTGGGCATAATGCATTTAGTTGAAACTAAAAAGGATGATGCTGTGTCTGTTAGTGAGAAGTATATGCTCACCATCAAGGAGGCAGCAGCTTATTTTAATATTGGTATAAAGAAACTGAGAAGAATTGCAGAGGATAACCTTGGAACGGTGGCGGTGTACTGTGGAAACCGATTCCTCATTATCCGCCCGAAGTTCGAAGAATTTATTCTTAATTCTTCAGAAATATAGTTCCTTTTATCTGCCGAAAGTAGTTGCTATTACAGGGCATAAGAGCGAACATAGGATGATCCCGAAAACCCTTGAAAACAGCCACTTTTGGCAGAAAGGAAGTGCTTTATGGCAAGACCAGATTTAGCAGAAAAGGATATTTTAAATCCTTCTGGGGCAATTGAATATTTTGTTCTGAGCCGGAGAAAATTTTATGATTTATTGAATAATACGGATGGAGAAGATTTTCTGGCATACTACGGAGAACGCAAGCTGATTCTTCGTGTAGCCTTTGAAAGGTATCTGCATAACCATCCAGAACTAAGGAAGCGGGTATAATGGCAAAGGCAGGAAGAGGACAGACAAGGCGGGACTCCAAACGCAGAGTATTAAGACCGGGAGAAAGCATAAGAGCAGACGGAAAATATCAATATAAATATCACATTGATGGAAAACCACATTTTGTATACAGTTGGAAACTGGAGCCTACGGACAAACTTCCAAAGGGCAAGAAGCCATGCCTCTCCCTTCGTGAATTGGAAAAACAGGTAAACACAGATTTGGATTTGCTTGTAAATATCGTGGACGGACAGATGACAGTCTGTGAACTTGTAGACCGATATTTGAAAACAAAGACCGGAGTAAGGCAAAGCACAAAACAGGGATATGTAACAGTGCAGAGATTACTTGCAAAGGAAGCATTCGGTAAAAAGACGATACGAAGTGTGAAAACTTCAGATGCAAAGTTATTTCTTATAAAATTGCAACAGGAAGATGGGAAAAGCTACAGTTCCATTCATACCATCCGGGGAGTGTTGCGACCAGCTTTTCAGATGGAGGTGGATGATGATATTCTGGTAAAGAATCCATTTGGATTCCAACTTGCCGGAGTATTGGTAAATGATGCAGTTACAAGAGAGGCAATCACAAAAGACCAGATGAGAAAGTTTCTAAAGTTTGTGCATGACGAAGTGGTGTATTGTAAATACTATGAAGTGGTGTACATACTCTTTCATACAGGAATGAGAATATCAGAATTTTGTGGTTTGACGCTGAAGGACATTGATCTTGAGAATAGAACTGTAAATATTGACCATCAGTTGCAGAGAACATCGGATATGCGATACATCATAGAAACCACAATGACGGATGCCGGAACAAGAGTATTGCCAATCACAGAGGATGTGGCACAGATGTTTCAGGCAATCATCGAGGACAGAAATGCACCGAAAGTGGAGAAAGTCATAGATGGATATAGTGGATTCCTGTTTTATGATGATAACGGAATGCCACTTGTGGCAATGCATTGGCAGCATCGATTCAATCACATGGTCGGCAGATACAACGATACATACCGAGTGCAGATGCCGAATATCACTCCTCATGTATGTAGGCACACCTATTGCTCGAATATGGCGAAATAGGGAATGAACCCGAAGACGCTTCAGTACATCATGGGACATTCGGATATTAGTGTTACGATGAATGTGTACACGCATATCAATTTCGATGATGCAGAGGAAGAACTGAAACGAATGGAAGAATTCAGAAAAGCACAGGCAGAGATTGAAAAGAAAAACGATGCAAAAGCGGTATCGCAGAAAATGTTTAAAATAGTGTTATATTGCTATACGGTAGAAACGCTCCGGGTTTATTGGGGCGTTTTTTCTATGGAAAAATGATGAGAGTGACGATATAATAAAAAGACTGAAAGAGAGAAAGTGGGGAATGACATGAAGATAAAGAAGCGAAATATAGAATTAGCTACAAGTGTAAGTATTATTATGCTTTTGGTATTAGCATATGTTCACTTTGCAGATGAAGAAGAATTGTTTCGTGTAGGAAATAGAATTGAGGAAATACTGCATATTTATACCAACATAAGCGTTGTGAAAATGCAATCTTTTATAGAGATTGTTACATCCGGCGTATTAGGAAGTACGCTTGTTGCACTGTTTTTTTATGTGCAAGATTATTATTGTGAACGAGAAAAGGAGTTGCACAATGCAATAGAACATATAAATGAATTTAGTAAGACTTATTCAGAAATTCCATTTTGTAGATACTTTGAAAATACGGATTATGCTAAATTGGCAAGAGATTATTATATAGAATATTATGATAATGAATTTCAGCTAGAAGTGAAAAAAACAGCGGATGATTATTTGAAAACAATTCCAAAGGCTGCTAGAAGAGTTTTGAAGGCTGAAATTAATAATAAAAAGTTTGGTGAGAGCTATGAAGCAAAAAGTAAATTAGAGAAGTATTTAACGGAGAAATTCAACGGAGTAGAAGCTGAAAGTTGTAAAGAATACATAGAAGCTGAATTAAAAACCATTATTAAGGAAATCGATTATAAAATGGAAAAAGCCATAAATGCTTATCAAGGAATTATGGAACTGGATATGTCAGAGTTTGAAAGTTTGGCTGACTCTGTAACAACATTTAAGAAATATGGCATTTTCAAGAAACGTTTTTTGAAAAAACACATGCTTGATATAGCAATATTTCCACATCTGCAAATTTCGATAAAGGATTTGGTAACGGAACAAAAGAGACATGTTAAGGTTCATAAAGGGGTGTATAATAAAGTGTTAGCTGCGTATATGGTTTGGGATAAGTATAAGTGTAACACAGAAAATGTTTTAAAGAGAATTGTGAGAATTTTAAAGCGTACACAAAAATACACATACTCTCAGTTTTCTATGCACAATTATTCTGAACTAAAAAAATATAATAAGAAAGAGTTATTGGTAATGCTTATGATTTTACAGAAAGCATTTTTGGGTACGGATACAGCACAAATTTTGCCAGAGTACGAGCCACTTTTGTTTTCTTATAATAAAGTTGTATATAATATTACAAATTTATCGAGAATATTATTATATGAATTAACGGAACGATATGAATATAGAGATATTCGCACTTTCGCGATGGTGAAAGATGCCTATGAAAAAAATCAACATATATGGAGTAATTCATATTCAGGTGAAGATTTAAATAGTGATTTTTTTCGAATATAGGGGCGGATATGCAAAAATCTTACATAGATGAAGAATGCATCTTGGGATGCTTGGAAAGATTGGTTGAAGAATATATAGAACAGGAAGATTATAAGTATAAATTTGATTTTTAGTTTTCAAATAATCATGAGGTTGAAACTTCTATTTTATCTAAAATGATTTTTATGAGATTACTAGAAATAGATAAAAGTAAAGTAAAATGCATTTTTTATCTACAATTAGGATTGATGAAACAAAAGTATCTTTTGATATAATGAACAATCCTAAAGCTTCAAAACGTGATTTTTATAGACTAGGAAGCATCGCAAAAAGAGTGGGTGCGAGTAATCTTTTTAAATGGGGAGAACTTAAATACACGATTTGGAATTTTGCACCGATACCCAATGCTCATAGGAAAGGTTTACGACATCTTCAATTTGTTCATAATAATAAAAATGAGAAATGGGATTTCTTATTAAGTTATTGTAAGGAATATTGGGATGATTACTCTTGTGATTTATATCCAACTTTTAGAGATTATATAATAAAAACGGCACAGCATTTGTATATTAAAGATGTATTGGAAGATTTTAAGTCAAATCTTAGGGGGCGGCAAATAGAGGATGTTAAAACAAATGAATTTGAAAATTGGGATAGCATATTAAGAGATAAAAGTAAAACGTGTGAACTAATTAGTTTTAAAGAAAAGACTACAAATATAGACAATATTGAAGAAATCATCGAACTAATATGCTTGTTGACTAAAACTAGGGGAAGGATGATAATTTCATTGTTAAAGAAGAAAAATCCTTAGTAGTAAGCCTTTTCCTTTTACTACTATTTCTACTACCAACAGGTAGTAACAACTTGCATGGTTCTGCTCTGATTTGCCACAATCACACATTTCAGAGCAAAAATACAAACAACAACAAAATTCCCGGAAACCCTCGTAAAACAGGGCATTCCGGGGCAAATCAAGGAGAAATAAAACAATGATAAAAATACTTTTCATCTGTCACGGCAATATCTGCCGAAGCACTATGGCAGAAAGTGTTATGACATATTTAGTTGAAAAAGAGGGGCTTGCTGATAGGTTCTATATTAATTCGGCGGCGACAAGCCGCGAGGAGATTGGTAATGGGGTGCATCATGGCACAGTTGCCAAGTTAAAGAAAGAAGGAATTCCGGTGATTCCTCATAGGGCAGTGCAGATGACTCTGAATGATTATGAGGAATATGATTACCTTATTGGAATGGATACTGAGAATATCCGCAATATGCAGAGAATATCGGGCGGAGATCCGGATGAGAAGATATATAAACTGCTTACTTTTGCGGGAAACGGACTTGATGTGGCAGATCCATGGTATACGGGAGATTTTGAGGCAACTTACAGGGATGTTCTAGCAGGCTGCAAAGGACTGCTTGAATGCCTTAAGGAAGAATTGTAGGCGGTTGCAGGCAGGTTACATGAGCAAGTGCCACGGCAATATATGTGAATAAAAAGGGACAGCCTGCCTTGCCCGACATCCACTACCTATAGGTTGTTACCTATCTACCAAGGCAGAATATACATATTCCTCCGGTAAGAGCCGAATACAGTGGCAGTTGTCTTAAGCTCTGCGCCGAGACGGCGGAAAGACGAATTGCTGGCGACGTTGTCAGGGTGGGCTACGGCGAGGATTGTGTCAATGCCGCGGTTGCGGGCAATTGAACAGAGGCGCTTGTTAAGCTCACACATAAGGTTGTGACCGCGGAAGTCAGGGTGAACCATGCATCGTCCGACTTCAGCTACATTTGTAGAACGAATGTCGAGACCCAGCTTTTCAGCTTCTTCAGCAAATTCATGTTCATTAAAGAAAAGGGCGCTGGCGGCAACAAGTTCGTTATTGTCATTGAATGCACCTAAGAAGCATGTCCAGTCAGCATCAAAGAAATGCGAGCGTTCAATGTCATCAATAGGAATCCACCATTCCGGAACAGGAAGAGCATTTTCTATAGTATATATAAGCTGTTCAAGGGCAGCCTTATCATTTTTATCTAATAAACGGATATTCATAGCAATCTCCTATACACTTAAATTCAGAAATAACTTTAATATTACCTTAATATATGCAAGTTATAATCCTAATCCACCACATTATAATATGTATGTATCTTAAAATCAAAATATTTTTAAATTCGCGGGCAGAATATTAAGCAGGCACAAATTAATGCCGATATACATTTACAGGATGTATTGCTTCTTGATTATTTATAAAAATATATATTTAGATAGATTTTTTTTATTTAGGGCTTTTAAATTTCCTTTTTTATGTATATAATGGTGATTAGCCATGGGTACACATGGCTTCTATTGACTTTTGATTTTATGTTTTATCTGAATATATCGGACAAGCAGAAGGTCCGCATTGTTTTATAAGAAAGGGGAATTATCATGTTATCAACAGATATTGGTATAGATTTAGGTACTGCAAGTATCCTTGTATATATTAAAGGCAAAGGTGTTGTTCTTAAAGAGCCTTCAGTTGTTGCATTTGACAGGGATACTAATAAGATTAAGGCTATCGGTGAGGAAGCAAGACTGATGCTTGGTAGAACACCAGGTAACATCGTTGCTGTAAGACCTCTTCGTCAGGGTGTTATCTCTGATTACACTGTAACTGAGAAGATGCTTAAGTACTTTATCCAGAAGGCTATCGGCAAGAGAATGCTTAAGAAGCCTAGAATCAGTGTATGCGTACCTTCAGGTGTTACTGAGGTTGAGAAGAAGGCGGTTGAGGATGCTACTCTTCAGGCAGGCGCAAGAGAGGTTGCTATTATTGAAGAGCCTATCGCAGCAGCTATCGGTGCAGGTATTGATATTTCAAGACCATGCGGTAATATGATTGTTGATATCGGTGGTGGTACAACTGATATCGCTGTTATCTCTTTAGGAGGAACTGTTGTAAGTACTTCTATTAAGATTGCCGGAGATGATTTTGATGAAGCTATCGTAAGATACATGAGAAAGAAGCATAATCTTCTTATTGGTGAAAGAACCGCAGAAGATATTAAGATAAAGGTTGGTTCTGCTTATCCTAAGGCAGAAGTCACAACTATGAATGTACGAGGAAGAAACCTTGTAACAGGTCTTCCTAAGACTGTAGAGGTAAGCTCAGAGGAGACAGAGGAAGCTTTAAGAGAGGCAACTTCACAGATTGTTGAAGCTGTTCACAGCGTTCTTGAGAAGACTCCACCAGAACTTGCATCTGATATTGCAGACAGAGGAATCGTCCTTACAGGAGGCGGAAGTCTTCTTTCAGGACTTGAGGATTTAATTGAAGCCAAGACAGGAATTAATACTATGACAGCCGAAGATCCAATGACATGTGTTGCTATTGGTACAGGTAAGTTTATTGAGTTCCTTGCAGGCTACAGAGACGAAGTTAAGTAACCTGGAACATTTTTAATAAGATTATTACTAATGTTTCTTAACATTCTGGCAGAATGGATAATCTCTATGCCGGAAAAATATATTATCAAGAAAGAGGCGGGCTATGGTAAAAGGGCTTTATACAGCGTACTCTGGCTTGACAGTTCAGCAGAAGAGACTGGATGTAGTGTCTAATAATCTGGCTAATGCAACTACCACAGGTTATAAGAAAGAAGGCCTTACGACACAGTCGTTTAAAGATGTTTATGGCATCAAAGTTAAAGATGAAACTGTGGGCTATATTAATCAGAATATCGGAACTCTGAATCTTGGAGCGAAAGTAGGAGAATCCTTCAGAAGCTGGGATCAGGGCTCTTTCCAGAACACAGGCAATACATTTGACTTTGCACTGAGTGGAAGTGGATTGTTTTCGATTTCTTTCACTAACAAAGCTGGAGAAACTTCAACGCTTTATACCAGGGACGGATCTTTCCAGATGAACCGTGAAGGTTATCTGGTAACCAAGGATGGTGATTTTGTATTGGGCGAGAATGGTCCGATACAGTTACCTACAGACTTTGAAAAACTGACTGTAGAAGAGAGTGGCGAAATATATGCTGACGGACAGTATGTAGACAGATTTGCTCTTGTAGATTTTGAGAATTATGACTATGTTGAGGCATATGGCGAGAATCTTTACAGAGCTGTAGATGGCGCAACACAGACAGATGCTACAGCAACAGTTAATCAGGGATATTTGGAGGCTTCCAATATTAATGTGGTAACAGAGATGGTAGATATGATATCTATTGCAAGAGATTTTGAAAGTAATCAGAAGATTATGAATACTATCGATGAGATGTTAGGAAAGATGGTATCTATATCTGAGATTTAGTAACAACTGTTAGGCATATACATATGGAGGACTGACGACATGATGAGATCATTGTGGACTGCTGCATCAGGAATGATGAGCCAGCAGACAAGCGTAGATACTATTGCCAACAATCTGGCAAATGTTAATACAGTAGGATATAAGCAGGAGCAGACTCAGTTTAAGTCTCTGCTTTACCAGAATCTTCAGGCGAAGACTACTTCTGCCAACGGAGAGAATAAACCTGTTGGAGCACAGGTTGGACTTGGTTCAAGAGTTTCAGCAGTAACATCAATATATACACAGGGTGCATTAAATGCAACTGACAGTAAAACAGATTTTGCAATTAATGGAGATGGTTTTTTTGCAGTAAGAAATACTAATACTGACGAGACTGTGTATACAAGAAATGGACATTTTACATGGGCAACAGCTACAGAAGGCGTAATGCTTAGTACTTCTGAAGGATATCCTGTACTCAGCGCAGATGGCGCAGAGATAGTTCTTGGACAGGATGCTAACGGTGAGGATTATAAGACTAATCTTATTACTATTGATACAGACGGCAACCTTTTATATCCTGATGAGTCTAACAATCCGGCACCAATCGGTATTAAGATTGGTTTATATCAGTTTTCTAATCCTGCAGGACTTGATAAGATTGGTGGAAGCTACCTTTCAGAGACTGAGGCGTCAGGAACTGCACTTAACGAAGAGTATGATGCAGTTGGGAAGAAGAGCTCATTAAGACAGTCATATCTTGAATCATCTAATGTTCAGGTTGCAACTGAGATGGTTAATCTTATTACAGCACAGAGAGCGTACGAGTTATGCTCTAAGGCTATAACAACCTCTGATACAATGATGGAGCAGGCTAATAACCTTAAGAGATAAGTGGGGTGCAGTGTATGAGTGATTCTATCACAGGACTTGGCAGTATGAATTATTCAGATGTGTATGATTCTAAGGCGGGTTCTTTAACTAATAAACTTACCGGTACTGATTATTCTAAGGCATCAGACGATGAACTTATGTCTGTATGCAAGGATTTTGAAAGTTATTTTGTTGAACAGGTTCTTAAGTCAATGGAGAAGATGGCTAAGATTGATTCGGATGACGAAGATAGCAATCTGTTCTCTTCTATGGCTGGAATTGGCGGAACAGAGGATACTTCACTTAATACTTTGGGGAGTTACTTTGGAGATGAGATGGTGTCATCTTATGCCAAGCTTATGACTGATTCTAATCATGGCAAAGGACTTGGAATAGCACAGACGCTTTATGAGCAGATGAAGAGAAATTATTCTACAGAGTCTATTCCTAAGGCAGATGAGCAGGAATAATATTTAACATAAAGGAGATAACAGATTGGATTACGAGTCTGTGAAATATGTAGAGGGCTTTGTGGAGAATATTATCTTCAGGAATGAAGACAATGGATATACGGTTTTTAATATTGTATATGATGATGAAGAAATCACCTGTGTTGGAGTGTTAAGCTATATCAACACAGGTGAATTTATTACCGCACAAGGCGAATTTGTTAAGCATGCAGTTTACTACATGCAGTTTAAAGTCACATCTTATGAGTTCAGGGCGCCGGATGATGCTGCATCCGTAAGGCGTTATCTAAGCTCCGGGGCAATCAAGGGTATCGGCGAGAAGATGGCTGAACGAATAGTTAAGACATTTGGCGATGATACATTCAGGATTATGGAAGAAGAACCGGAGCGTCTGGCTGAGATTAAAGGAATAAGCATGTCTAAAGCTATGGATATAGCAAACCAGCTTATTGACAAGAAAGACATCAGAAAAGCAATGATGTTTCTTCAGCGATATGGAATCCAGATGAATCTTGCCAACAAAATATTTAAGCGTTATGGAAACGACATTTATAACATTCTTGAACAGAATCCGTACAGGCTTGCTGATGACATAGAGGGTGTCGGTTTTAGGACGGCTGATGAGATTGCTTCGCGTGCCGGAATCAAGATTGATTCTGAATTCAGGATTAAGAGCGGAATATTTTATGTGCTTAACCAGGCGACAATGCAGGGACACACATATCTTCCGTATGATAAGCTTGTGCGTCAGGTCAACGAACTGCTTTTGATTGATGTCCAGGACTATGATAAATACCTTATGGACCTGACAATGGATAAGAAGATAGTTGTCAAGGTTAAGGACAATGTAAAATGTGTCTATGCCCGCATGTATTACAACATGGAAGCAAATGTTGCAGCTATGCTTAATAATCTTGATGTCCAGATTGAGGAAGACCAGAAATTCATAGATGACAGGATTGCAAGGATTGAGGATAAAGAAGGAATAACTCTTGATGATATCCAGAAAGAGGCTGTTGCGAAAGCAGTCAGAAACGGGCTTGTTATTGTTACTGGTGGACCGGGAACCGGTAAGACTACAACTATTAATACAATAATCAAATATTTTGAGCTGGAAGGTCTGGAAATCAGGCTGGCAGCGCCTACGGGACGTGCAGCCAAGAGAATGACTGAGGCGTGCGGTTATGAAGCACAGACTATCCACAGAATGTTAGAGATAAGCGGCGGCGTTCCGGATGGTGACAGAAAGTCGGTAGCAGGTCTGTCTATGTTCTTTGAGAGAAATGAAGATAATCCGCTTGAGGCTGATGTTATTATTGTTGATGAGATGTCGATGGTAGACATTAGTATTATGAATTCACTTCTTAAAGCTGTTTCGATTGGAACGAAACTGATTCTTGTAGGTGATGTGGATCAGCTTCCAAGTGTCGGTCCGGGAAATGTGCTTAAAGACATCATAGAATCCGGCTGTTTTCCGGTTGTTAAGCTGGAGAGAATATTCAGACAGGCGGCACAGAGTGAGATTATTATTAATGCCCATAAGATAAACAGGGGTGAGGAGGTAGTACTTAACAAGTACAGCAAGGATTTTCTCTTTGTTCACAGAAACGGTGCAGACAATATAATAAATGCGATGAAAACGCTTATTAAGGACAAACTTCCGGACTATGTAGGCGCCGATGTGTATGACCTTCAGATTCTTACTCCATCACGAAAATCCAATGTCGGAGTTGAGCGTCTTAATAAGATTATGCAGGATTTTCTTAATCCGGCTGATGCTATCAAGCAGGAAAGACAGGTCGGTGATGTTACTTTCCGTGAAGGTGATAAGGTTATGCAGATTAAGAATGATTATCAGCTTGCATGGGAAAAACGAAGCAGATACGGTATTCCAACAGAACAGGGAACGGGCGCTTTTAACGGGGATACCGGAGTTATAGAGAGAATAAGCACATTTGATGAGAATGTAACTGTGAAATTCGAAGATGGCAGATTCGTTACTTATGAATTCTCACAGCTTGATGAGCTTGAACTTGCGTATGCGATTACGGTTCATAAATCACAGGGAAGTGAGTACCCGGCGGTTATTATTCCGATGTCGCAAGGACCAAGAATGCTGATGAACAGGAATATTCTGTATACGGCAGTTACAAGAGCAAGAAAATGTGTGTGCCTCGTTGGGGAAGAGGAGATATTCAGGCTTATGGCTGACAATGTATCAGAGTCAAAACGATATTCTTCACTCACAGACAGGATTGAAGAAATCAGACATATTGAAGATTTCGGACAATGATAATTGATATGTTTATATGTGATAATGATGACAATAATGGGGGATTATGGATTATAAGAAGGTATTAATGGAGGCAGTTAATGCGGTACTTCCGCCAGCGTGTCCTATGTGTGGAAAGCCGGCACCTTTTGTTGGAGGGATAAGGGCAGATATATGTGGAAGCTGCATGCATAATATAAATTATGTAAGCGAGCCTGCCTGTTTAAAATGTGGTAAGCCGGTGAAAGATGAAGAAACAGAATACTGCAGTGACTGCAGCAGGCAGAAGCATGTATATGACCAGGCATGTGCGTTGTATGAATATTCTAAGAATGTCAAGGAATCAATATACAGATTTAAATATTATAACAAGCAGGAATATGCAGGAATATATGCGAAGCAGATGGCGGACAGATGTGGCAGGATGATACGCATGTGGTCGCCGGATGTGATAATTCCTGTTCCGATTCATATTTCGAAATATAAGGAGCGTGGGTTTAACCAGGCTGGGCTTATTGCGCAGGCACTTGGAAGAGCCTTGCAGATTCCGGTAGATGAGGAATATCTTATAAGGATTGTTAAGACTCAGCCCATGAAGGAGCTAAGTAATCGGGAAAGAATTAAAAATCTGCAAAATGCTTTTCAAGTAAGAGGAAAAGTTGTAAGATATAGAAAAGTATTAATCGTGGACGACATATATACAACAGGAGCAACATTTGATGCATGTGCAGCAGTACTTAAAGACGCAGGAGTGTCACAGGTATATGGTATAAGTCTGTGTGTGGGAGACGGATTTTAAAGTATGAGCTGCTTTAGTAACTGGACCTGTTAACGAGATTGATAAAGAAGATTAACAAGGAGAAGCTATGGAAGTTAAGAATTGTAAGAACTGTGGAAGATTATATAATTATATAGGTGGTGTGTACAGACTTTGTCCTGAATGCATGAGAAAGCTTGAAGAAAAGTTTCAGGAGGTTAAAGATTATATAGAGGATAATCCAAGGGCTGATATGAGAGAAATATCTGAGAAGTGCGATGTCAGTACAAGACAGATTGAACAGTGGATAAGAGAAGAAAGATTATCGTTCAGTGATGATTCACCTATTGGTATTGCATGCGAAGTATGCGGAGCTACCATAAGAACCGGAAGATACTGTGAGAGATGTAAGAATGATTTAGCTAACAGACTGGGTGGCATGTACGGAAGCAGATCTTCAACCGTTGATGCTGATAAGATAAGAGAGAGAAGAGAAAAGGCAAGGATGAGATTTCTTGATAAATAATAAGCTTTTTTCAAAACGGGTATAAAGTATTTGCGGAAACTGTCCGATATCTTACACATGAAGCAAGAGAGTATCTGCTTTAATTAATGGAAAGTGAGGCGGTTAATATGCGCATAGATGCTTATAATGCTGTTAATCAGATATATCAGACCAGCCAGATTTCTAAAACTAAGACAGCAGCTAAGACATCATCGGTTAGTGACAAGTTTGAGATTTCTGACACAGCCAAGACATATCAGACAGCCAGGACAGCAGTAAGTAAGGCTTCTGATGTTCGAGAAGACAAGATTGCTGATATTAAGGCACGTATGGCAGCAGGAACTTACAACATCAGTTCAGAAGCTGTTGCAGATAAGATTCTGAACAACATTTCAACATTAACATTTTAGTGGGGTTTTATTAGATGGCAAGTTTGATAGATTCTTTGATTAATATAATGAATGATGAGAACAGACAGTATACTGAGCTTTTGGACTTGTCTAATAATAAGACTACTGCTATTGTTAAGGGAGATGTCGGACAGCTTCAGGAGATATTTGGTAAGGAGCAGAAGCTTATTGATATTCTTAACAGACTGGAGATGGAGAGACAGTCATGTGTTGCAGATATATGTAAGATTCTGCATCTGTCAGCAGCAGAGGTTAAGGTGAGTCAGATAGTAAGACTGTTAGAAAAGAAGCAGGCAGAGCATGATGCTTTAGAACAGTCGTATCTGAGTCTTAAGAAAACTGTAAACCAGCTTACGCAGGTTAATGATAATAACAGGCTGCTGCTTAAGGAATCAATGGATATGATTGATTTTGAGATTAATCTTGCGAAGAATGCAAGTATGGCTCCACAGACGGCTAACTATGGAAAGGGAGCGTATGAGGAGACAGGTGGCATGGGAAGCACAAGCTTTGATGCCAGGCAGTAATATTCTGATGGCATATCAGGATGCCACGGATATAAGACAATATGAATAATATCACGGATGATTTATTGTGAGATGGGGTTGTCCGTGTTGGATTGAAAGCCACATTTTTACTAAGGAAATGTGGCTTTTTTAGTCTCTGGGGTGTTTTGTTTTAAAAAAATGACGATATACATATAAGATTATGAATTAAGTAAGAAAGAGGTGACCTTATGGCTAATGGAATGGCAGGATTGTTTGTTGGAGCAAGCGGTTTGAAAACAGCTCAGACAGCGCTCAACACGACAGCACACAATCTGTCTAATATTAACACAACCGGATATACAAGACAGCAGGTTACTTTCTCTGATACTACATATGTCAATGTCAACAGCAAGGACAAAGTAAGTTATGCAAGCTATGGACTTGGTGTTGCAATATCTGAGGTAAGAAGAATAAGAGATCAGTATATTGACCTGGCATACAGGAATGAAAATTCAAGACTCGGATTCTATGAAAGCCAGTATAATGCTGTTCAGGAGATAGAAGATCAGTTTGGTGAGATGCAGGGTGTAACTTATGAGTCATATCTTACCAATCTGTATGATTCAATTAACGAACTTGCCAAGAATCCGACAAGTACAGTTGCAAGGTCATCACTTATCCAGAATGCGACTGCATTTATAGAGAAATCAGAAAATGTGTATAAGGGACTCAGGGATTACCAGACAACTCTTAATACACAGGTTAGTAATATGGTTAATAAGATTAATGATCTTGCAGGACAGATATATAAGCTTAATAAGAGTATTGCCAAGGTGGAAGCACCAGGTATTGAGAAAGCTAATGATTTAAGAGACCAGAGAGATGCGGCAATAGATGAACTCAGCAAATATATAGATATTACTTATTATGAATCAGAGAATAAGGAAACTATTATTAATGCAGCCGGAGTTCCTCTTGTAACATCAGGTGAACTTACAGCTATGAGTACAAGAGTTGTCGAGGGAACAACACTTGTTATTCCCACATGGCCATCGTATGAAAGAGATGTTTATGAAGATGGCAAGCTGGCGTCTAATGCTGATGATACAGATAAGGGACAGCTTAAGGGACTTATTATTGCAAGAGGCAATATGGTTGTAGATTATACAGTGGTTCCGGTTGCGCCTGACAGCAATGATTATGACATGAGTACTGAGGAAGGCCGTACAGCATATCAGCAGGCCTATAATGAATATGCAAAGCAGCAGGAATACTACAATACATATGTAGAGCCTTCAGCAATTCTTAGCGCTATGGCGGGATTCGATAAGCTTGTTAATGGAATTGTTGAAAGAATCAACGGAATCTTGTGTCCGGAGAAAACTGAGACAAGGACTAATCCTTATCTTAATGCAGATGGAAGTGAGATTCAGGCAGATACATACATATATAATTCAGTTGATAAGGCGGTTCTTTATGACAGATACGGAAGAGAGGTTACCGGAACTGATAACGGTGATGGTACTTACAGCTATGCATCTGGTGAGAAATTATACGAGAGTGCAGGCGGAGCAGCGGTTCCGGTTGATTCATATGAGTATCTTATGCTTGACATGGACAAGACTGGATACGGTATGGATGACAATAAGACTGTTGGTACAGAACTGTTTTCAAGAATTGGAACAGACAGATATATTAAGACTACAGGTGATAATGGAGAGACAATCTATCTTAGAAACAATCTTAACGAGACAGATTATGAATCATTATATAAGCTTGGCAATCTGAAGATTAATCCTGAAGCAGCACAGAATGTAGGAAAGATTCCACTTTCTACTGTACAGGGTAAGGAAGATTTTGACAGAGCCAAGGAACTCGTGGATATATGGGATGAGAAATTCGCTTCCCTTAACCCGGACATGTATGCGAAGTCGGATTACATGTCATTCTACAATAATTATATTGGTGAATATGCCACTATGGGTAAGGCACTTTATAATTATGTAGGTAACCAGACAACGATGGTTGATGGTTATGATAACCAGAGACTACAGTCAGAGGGTGTATCCTCTGATGAAGAGTTAGAGAAGATGATAAAGTATCAGCAGGCATATAATGCAGCATCGAGATATGTCAATGTAGTAAGCGAAATGCTGGAACATCTCGTTACTTCACTTGGACGTATATAAATGCTGATTAATACAGGAGGATAATATGGCATCAACATTTTTTGGATTAACAATTGCATATACAGGATTGCAGGCGGCGCAGACATCTATTAATGTTACATCACATAATCTTGCTAATATCAATAACCAGGCATATACGAAGGAGACAGCTTCTATTAAGGCTGGTGAGGCATTGCGTTCATATGCTAAATATGGAACACTTGGTGCAGGAGTTATCGTTGATGCAATTAATCAGACGAGAGATTCTTACTATGATGAGAAGTACAGAAATAATTATACTAATTATGGACAGTACAATGTTAAGGATACATACATGTCACAGATACAGAATTATCTCAATGAGTTCACACTTAAGGGATATTCAACTGAGTATGAGAATTTCTTTGCAGCACTTAACCAGCTTGATCTTACGCCGGCTGATACATCCGCAAAGAACCAGCTTATCAATAATGCAAAGAGCATGACAGATTATTTTAATACTCTGGCTACTAATTTAAGGAATGTTCAGATAGACGCTAATAATGAGATTAAAGATACTGTTAACCAGATTAATTCTCTGGCACAGAGCATTTCTTCTCTTAATAAGCAGATTAACCAGATTCAGGCTAATTATGGCAATGCCAACGATCTTAAGGATCAGAGAAATGCTTTAATTGATGATCTTTCCAAGCTGGTTAATATATCAGTAAGTGAGACAGATATTGGCAATAACCTTACAGACCTTCAGATTACAATTAATGGTAATTCGCTTGTTAATGGCTATAATTACCATACTCTTCAGACTGTTTCAAGAGATGAGCCAAGAAATGTATCAGATGCGGCAGGTCTGTATGACATACAGTGGGAGACCGGACAGCCATTTAACATATACAGCACTTCATTAGGCGGAGAGTTAAAGGGACTTATTGATATAAGAGACGGATGTAATGGTGAGATTGAAAAATATGCCACAACAACTGACGATGATGGCAATGAAACATATAAGACAGATGCAGAGGGTAATATCCTTACTGATACAGTAAGTAAGGTGGACAGCAATACTAATTATAAGGGAGTCCCTTATTATCAGGCACAGCTTAACCAGTTTATACAGACATTTGTATCATCAATCAATGAGATTCTTACAAAGGGTGTTACATCAGATGGCTCGGCAAGCGGAATTCCACTTTTTGTAATGTCAGATGGAAGCAAGGCTCTTACAGCGTCAAGTGTAACAGTTAATCAGGATCTTATTGATAACGCGGACCTTCTTGCTACCAAGTACAAGGAAAGCGATGGAGAAGCCAATACAAGCCTGATTGTAGACCTTATCAATTCTAAAGATGCTAAGATATATGACGGAGGTACGGGAACATATTTCCTCGAAAGTATTGTCAGTGATATGTCAATAGATGCAAGTAAGGCAATTAATTTTACAAAGAATTACAACAATCTTAAGACAACTATACAGAACCAGAGATTATCTGTAATGGGTGTTGATACAGATGAAGAAGCCATGGATCTTGTAAAGTTCCAGCAGGCATATAATTTAAGCTCTAAGATGATGACTGTCATGAATCAGTTATATGACAGACTTATTAATAATACAGGTGTATAAAATAGTAAAAGAATTCTTCTCCTCACCATAGGGGCGGTTTTTGATTCGCGATATAAGGAGGCATAATATGCGTATTACTAACCAGATGATGGTAAACAGCTCAATATCCAATATTCAGGGAAATAAGAGCCAGCTTAATGATTTAAGTACACAGCTCTCAACACAGAAAAAGATTAATAAGCCTTCTGATGACCCTATTATAGCCATCAGGGCATTGAGACTGCGTTCAAGTCTTGATGAGGTAACACAGTATCTTGGAAAGAATATTCCTGATGCATCATCATGGTTAAGTGTAACTCATGATGCATTAGACGAAAGCAACAAGATTATACAGGATCTGTATAATTACTGTGTGCAGGGTTCTACGGATTCATATTCAGAATCTGAGCGTAACACTCTTGCTGAAAGTCTTAACAAGCTGGTGGAAGCTTATTATGAGCAGGGGAATGTTGATTATGCCGGAAGATATGTATTTACAGGACATGCTACAGATAAGCCTCTGACATACCAGTCAGATGAAACTGCTAAAGATGTTGATTATACAATTACACAGAACTTTACAAGGGAGGATTTATCTAATAAGACTGCATACACTAATGCATATACTAATGACGATATTATTAATCTTAATGTAAAGACAGATGCTAACGGCAATATAATCACACCTAATATAACAGATGTACACAGAATCCAGCTTGCATATGACGAGATTAACGGAAAAACATTTTCAATGAGCATGGGAGACAATAATTCTGCCAATATAACTATTGCTGATGATGGGAGTGTTACTGTAGATGGAGGACTTACTATTACGGTAACTGATGCAGACGGTAATACAGCTGATACTGCTGTAAATGTTGTTACAACAACAGAACCTAATTATGTTCCGGGAGAGAATGAGATTGCAATTAACTCAACAACAGGAGAGCTTCTTCTTGGTGAGAATGTATACAAGTCAGTGTATGCTGATAATGCATTTTCAGTGACATACGAGAAGAGCAATTTTATAAAGGGTGATATTGACCCGACAATGTATTTTAACTGTGTTGATAATAATACGGGAATTGAGTACAACAAGCAGAGTGAGGATATTGAATATATCATTAATTTTTCGCAGAAGATTAAGGTTAATACAGAAGCTGATGAAGCTTTCAATATATATCTTGGAAGAAATGTTGATGACCTTGTCAATGCGGTACAGAATGTCCTTGATATTAATGACCAGATATCAAAGATTGAGTCTATGCAGAAGGAAGGACAGTACAGCGATGAGGCTTCACAGAAGAAGTTAAGTGATATTATGGAAGGCCTTACAAAGCAGAGAGATTTTGCAAAATCTAAGATGAAAGATGCTTTTGAAGCGGGAATCGGTCAGATGCAGGGCTATCAGGAGCAGGTATCTAATGCGAAGGCTGATGTCGGTAACAGACAGATAAGACTTGACCTTACCAAGACAAGACTTACAGAGCAGAAGACTAATTTCACTGATCTTAAGTCTCAGAATGAAGACATTGATCTGGAAGAGATTGTTGTTACATATACATCAGCACAGCTTGTATATCAGGCAGCATTATCAGCTGCGAGCAAGGTTGTTCAGCAGACATTGCTTGATTTTCTTGGGTAGCCAGCATAAGCAGTATGCAAAGCTTATGAAGAAATAAGGATAGAATTAAGATTTGGAGGTTTGACATGAAAGTACAGACTAAATGGTTTGGTGAAATTGAGGTTAGTGAGGATAAAATCATTACATTTGACAAGGGAATCATTGGATTTGAGGACTGGAAGAAGTATACTCTTGTGTATGATGCAGAGAAAGAGGAGAATATATCAATTATATGGCTTCAGGCGATTGATGAGCCAACACTTGCACTTCCAGTCATGAAGCCGGAATTCGTGTATGAGACATATGATCCTGTTGTTGAGGATGAGCTTCTTAAGTCTCTCGGAGATGATATACAGGATGATAATATCAGAGTGTACTGCGCGCTTACGGTACCACAGGATATTACTAAGATGACAATTAATCTTAAAGCTCCTATTATTGTTGATTTTGATACGATGAAGGGAATACAGCTTATAGCAGATAATTCTGAATATCAGGTAAGATATCCTATATACGATATTCTAAAGAAGGAGGAGAACTAATATGCTCGCATTATCAAGAAAGAAAGACGAAGCAATCATTATTAACGATGATATTGAGATTACAATAATCGAAATCAAGGGCGATCAGGTAAAGCTTGGCATATCAGCTCCTAAGTCAGTGCCTATATATCGTAAGGAAGTGTATGCACAGATACTTGATTCTAATAAGGAAGCAGCAAGTTCGGTTGATGTGAAGTCTCTTAACCAGTTATTTAAGAAATGATTTGTTTTATTTGTGTATATTTTTTCCCAAAGGGTTAAATTTTACTTAACATTTTCCGATATATGCAGTACAACATGAATGTAACTACAGGATAAAGTTTTGTTTTCACACGGAGGTGGAATTGTATCATGGGAATGGAAGTTAATGGAGTAGCGGCAGCGTCAAGCTACCAGAGCCAGAATTCACAGGCTGCTAAGCCGGTATCACAGGTAAGCAGTGTTACATCAGCTACAGATAAGAGCAATGAGGTTGTTGTTGATTCAGCGAAGTCAGCAGCATCTAATGTAGCAGTTTCTGTAGGACAGGCAGCAGACAGTGAGAAGAATGGCAGCAGCGCTAATGACAATGACAAGGCAAAGAAGCAGGCTGAATCAATGGCTGATGTTAAGGATATAAGGAAGGTACTTAACAACAACACAATCGCTGAATTCGGCTACAACGAACCAACTAACAGAATCACAATTAAGATTAAAGATAAAGATACAGACGAAGTTATTAAAGAAATACCTTCAGAGAAAGCTCTTGAGATGCTTGCTAAGGCATGGGAGCTTGCAGGTATCATGGTAGATGAGAGGAGATAAGCTATGGCAATAAGACTATCTGGTATGGTATCGGGTATGGATACAGAATCACTTGTTTCAGCACTCGTATCATCATATAAGTTAAAGAAGGATAATCTTGTTAAAGCACAGACTAAGCTTTCATGGAAGCAGGAAAAGTGGAAGACCATGAATACAAGTATATATGGTTTCTACTCAGGAAAGCTTTCAAGTGCAAGATTTTCTACAAGTTATAATCTGAAGACATCAACAGTGTCTAATGATAAGTATGCCAAGGTTTCTGCAAGTTCATCTGCGGTAAGCGGAACACAGAGACTTAAGGTTAATCATCTTGCAGCTACAGGATATCTTACAGGTGGTAAGATTACTGCTGCTGATAAAAGTAAGGTGACAGGCTCAACTAAGTTATCTGATATAATAGGAACTAAGGATGGTTCAATAAGTGTAAAGACGAGTTCTGGAATAAAGAGCATTGATATCACAGAGGATATGAATGTAAGCCAGTTTACAGCTAAATTAAAAGAAGCCGGACTTAATGCTAATTTTGATGACAATAATGGACGTTTCTTTATAAGTGCGAAGGAATCGGGCAAGGATAATGACTTCTCACTCACAGCCAATGATGCTAATGGACTTAATGCATTGAAAGCGTTAGGAATATATACTGTTAATGACACTGACAAGGCTGAGTACATTAGGCTTGCTGCATTGAAAGAGGGCACTGATGCTTATAATACAGAGCTTGAGAGCATGTATACCAAGGCTACTGCCAAGGATACAGCGAAGAGTTATGCTGATAAGTACAATGCAGCCAAGGAGAAGCTTGATGCACTGGCAGCAGATGATACATGGGATCATTCATATACATTAGATGAATATGTGGCAAAGCTTAAGACAGAGACACCAGATTTGCTTAATGCTTATGATAAGTATAAGAAGGAAAAGGTGGATTCAGAGGGCAATACAGTTAAAGATTCTGATGGCAATGTTGTGTACGAATATGACACAGAGGCTATGGAAAAAGATGGTGTCAAGGAAGAGTATGAGGCAGCGGTAAAGAAAAAAGCGTCTAATGAATCACTGATTAAGGTGTATGATGATAATTCCAAGGTTATAGAGGATACTAAGGATTATGTAACAATCGGTGATGATGGTAAGGCTGTAGCGAATGAGACTAATGAGAAGGTAGTACAGGAAGTAAGCGATACTAATGCAGACAGACAGGCTAAAGCTAAGGCATTACTTGATTCTAAAATTGCCATGGCCAAGACAGCAGCTAATGATATAGATAAGACAGCTTCTTCAGATACAACTAAAGCAGTAAGAATCACAGGTCAGGATTCAGAGATTGTACTTAATGGTGCTACATTTACGAATAATACTAATAATTATTCAATTAATGGTCTTACTATACAGGCATTGAATGTAACAGGTACTGATGAGGTGACTATTACAACAGATACAGATGTTGATGGCATATATGATATGATTAAGGGTTTCCTTAAGGATTATAATGACCTTGTCAAGTCTGTAGATGTTGCCTACAATGCGGCAAGTTCTAAGGGTTATGAGCCTCTTACAAGTGATGAGAAAGATGCAATGTCTGATGATGAGGTTAAGAAGTGGGAAGAAAAGATTAAGGATTCACTTCTTAGAAAAGATTCAACACTTGGAAGTGTTCTTGATACTATGAAGAATGATATGGCAAAATCATTCAAGGTGGGAGATAAGTCATATTCACTTTCTAGTTTTGGAATAGCTACACTTGGATATTTTAATTCTCCAGAGAATGAGACTGGTGTGTACCATATAGACGGGAATAAGGATGATACATATACATCGGCTAATACCGATAAGCTTAAGTCAATGATAGCAAGTGATCCAGATACAGTTATTACATTCTTTTCACAGCTCGCATCACAGCTTTATAAAGATCTTGGCAGTAAGATGACAGCATCGTCGACAAGCAGTGCTTACACTATATATAATGATAAGCAGATGAATACTCAGTATTCAGAATATAATACAAAGATATCTGAGGCAGAGGATAAGGTTACAACATGGGAGGATTATTATTATAGCAAGTTCTCAGCCATGGAATCAGCCCTTGCTAAGATGAATGCACAGTCGTCATCATTAACAGGTCTTTTTAGCTGATATCTATTAACAATCACATAAGCATGGAAGCTTGTGGGGGAATGAGGAAAGTATGGCATTTAATCAGAATATAGCGCAGGAATACAACAGGAATAAGATTCTTACAGCGAGTCCTGCAGAACTTACACTTATGCTTTATGAAGGGGCAATTAAATTCTGTAATATTGCGATAGTTGCTATTGAGAAGAAAGATTACGAGAAAGCCAATATTAATATTAAGAAGGCTGAAAATATAATCACAGAATTTAAGGTTACTCTTAATCATAAATATGCTGTTGCAGAGGACTTTGAGAAGATATATGATTATATATATTCTCTTCTTGTAGAAGCTAATATAAGTAAGGATATAGAAGTGCTTAACAGAGCATTAGATGAAATCAGAGGTATGAGGGATACCTGGAAAGAAGTTATGAAACGTGCAAAAAGCACTAACCAGTAGGAGAAAATTATGACTACTAATTATCTTCAGATGATGATAGACAGCCTTAACAAGAAAAAGAAGATTCTTACAAGAATTGTAGAACTCAATGAAGAACAGGATGCTATACTTTCAGAGACTGTTCTTGATGATGAAGCATTTGATTCTAACATGAAAGCAAAGGGCGACTGTATAGATGGACTTGACAGGCTTGATGAGGGATTTCAGGCACTCTTTAACAGAGTAAGAGATGAAATCAATAACAATAAGGCTATGTACACAGAAGAGATAGCTGTTATGAAAAAGCTTATAACAGAAGTTACAGAGCTTGGAGCTAAGATAGAGGTTCAGGAAGCACGCAACAAAGTCAAGGTAGAGGCAATGTTTCGCAGAGAGCGTCAGGAGCATAAGGAAGCTAAGAGGAGTGCATCAATGGCAAAGTCATATTATCAGAATATGAGCAAGGTGAGCAATGAACCACAGTTTATGGACACCAAGCAATAATTATTAAAAAAGTTATATTACGGACTAAAGTTTTAGGACTAAGGTCCGATATATAAAGTACAAGGGAACGGAACGTTTCCTGTAAAGCATAACCAGATGCAGCAAGGATGCTGTATCACAATATAATTTCAAGGAGGAAAATATTATGGTAGTACAACACAATTTATCAGCAATGAACACAAACAGACAGATGGGTGTAGTTACAAGCGCACTTCAGAAGTCAACAGAGAAGTTATCATCAGGTTACAAGATTAACCGTGCTGGAGATGACGCAGCTGGTCTTTCAATCTCAGAGAAGATGAGAAGCCAGATCAGAGGTCTTAACAAGGCATCTGATAATGCTCAGGATGGTATCTCACTTATTCAGGTAGCTGAAGGTGCTCTTAATGAGACACATT
>ERZ791574.136-NODE-136-length-70218-cov-13.268518_pt1 | contig 70218 bp, 66 predicted proteins | sample MGYA00433098_ERZ791574 | MGnify/ENA primary metagenome ERZ791574 (study PRJEB30046, sample SAMN00791933) | human gut metagenome | study: EMG produced TPA metagenomics assembly of the A metagenome-wide association study of gut microbiota in type 2... | reverse complement strand
ACTGCTGCCTCCCGTAGGAGTCTGGGCCGTGTCTCAGTCCCAATGTGGCCGTTCATCCTCTCAGACCGGCTACTGATCATCGCCTTGGTAGGCCGTTACCCCACCAACTAGCTAATCAGACGCAGGCCCATCCTCTAGCGATAGCTTATAAATAGAGGCCATCTTTCACAGCATCCTCATGCGAGATTGCTGTCACATTCGGTATTAGCACCCCTTTCGGGATGTTGTCCCCATCTAGAGGGCAGGTTGCCCACGCGTTACTCACCCGTTCGCCACTAAGATTACCGAAGTAATCTCCGTTCGACTTGCATGTGTTAGGCATGCCGCCAGCGTTCGTCCTGAGCCAGGATCAAACTCTCCAATAAAGTTTATTGAAGAACTAATCTAGCTCTTATTATTTAAAAAAGAAGTTATTTGACTTGGTCTTGCGCTTTCGCGCTCGACCCGCACATTCGCTTTTTTCTAGGTTTATGTTCAGTTTTCAAGGTTCAGTGCCTAGCGATTTTGGCTTTTGTTTTGTTGCCGTATCGCGTCGACTTGTATATAATACCATGTGACCTGCATTATGTCAACACCTTTTTTGTTACTTTTTTAACATTTTTTCGTGATACACGTGGCTCAGTATTCAAACGAAGTATCATGTATACACGCTTTAAAGCACCTAAAATTTCTTCAAAAAATCTCAAAAAAAGTTAAAACTTCTACCGAAAAACGGCAAAATCTGCGTAAATTTCTCCAAAAAAATCGAGCTGACGCAAGAATTTTTTCTCTCGTCAGCTCTTTTTTTATTGTACTAATACCATTCTATTTTACTTCAATCGGCAGCTTAATCAGCTTCTGCTGCTCGCCGCTGTTATCCAGCATCACAAAAATTTCTTCTGCATTACCGGTTTCCCAATCAGCTTTAAACAATTCAATCGGATAAAGCTTGTGAATTTGGCGCCAGCTGCTGAATTTATACGCAGGAATATATCGGCGTACCTTCTCTTCATCGCGCCAAAAAGCAGAAACCGCTTCAAAAATTTCTTCCGTCTGCCACTTCAGCCACTCCGGACGCCACTGCGGTATCTCGCAGAATACGTCAAAACGCAGAATCTCCAGCAATTCCGCTTGCTGCCCGGCATAATTTTCTTCTATAAATTGCTTTAAGATAGCTGCTACACCCTTGGCGTTATGTGTCTGCGGATAGAAGCCTGCCTTCACCCACCACTGCGTCAGCTTTCTGTAAAAGGCAAAGGCTGTCATGCCGGAAGCACGCAGCAATGCCCTCAGCGTATATTTAAAGCCACCGCTGTTGGCCGTCTGGTCCAGAATATTATCCAAGTGCTTCAAATACAGCATATCCTCATATGGCATATACTTAGTCGCCAAAATCTCATAAGGCGGTTCGTCCATATAACGCAAATCATGCTGCTCTGTTTCCCTGCGCATCTGCGTACCCGGCAGAACCTTCAAAAAGCCCAGCTGCAGCATATCCGCACCCAGTCCGTAAACATCATCAAAGGATTTGGCAAAGGTCGGCAAATCTTCATAAGGTAAGCCTGCAATCAAATCAACATGGATATGCATATTACCGAAGGACAGCAGACGTTTGACATTAGCAGACAGCTTTTCCCAGTTATCCTGCCTGTTGATAGCTTTTAATGTTGGCTGATGCGTGCTCTGAATGCCGATTTCCAACTGAAAGCGTCCCTTCGGAACAGTCGCCAGAAAATCCATAACGTGCTCTGACAGTATATCGGCCTTAATTTCAAAGTGGAAAGTTGCATTTGTATCAGCCTGTGCTAAATGCTCCATCATCGGCAGAAAGTATTTTTCGTCCAGATTGTAAGTACGGTCTACGAACTTCACCAACGGCACGCCTGCAGCAATAAATCGGTCCAAATCGCGCAGCACAAGCTCCAGCGGACGCTTGCGCACAGAGCGTGATATGCCGGACAGGCAATACGCGCAATTAAACGGGCAGCCACGCGTGCATTCGTAATAAACTATTTTATGCTCTGCCAGCATTTTTTCCAGATCAGGATACGGGAACGGCAGCAGTGACATATCATCTATTACGGTAATGCCTCCATTCAGGTTCACCTGCTCCCCTTCGCGATATGCAATATGCTTGGGCACAGCGCCACCGCCGACCAAACACTGCAGAAGCTCGCTGAATACCAGCTCGCCCTCACCCTGCACGATATAATCTGCCTGCGGCAGCTCCGCAAAAATTCTCTCTGCATCAAATGCTACCTCCGGTCCGCCGATAACGATTGCTGCTTGCGGACGCAGTTTACGCAGCATTCGTATAAGTTTAAAAACGAATGGTTTATTCCATATATGCACCGAAAAGCCGTAGACCTGTGCCGGTACCGCCATAATTTTTTCCAACACCGCCAAAATCGGCGTGTTAATTGTTTCTTCTATTAATGTTACCTCATGCCCCTGCGCTTTGGCATATTCGCCGACATAGCGCAGACCAAGGCCGGTATGGATATATTTACTGTTAATTGCGCTTAATACTACTTGCATTTCTTTGCTCCTCAAATTTTTAACCACAAATACAGAAAAAGCTCTACAACCGAAATTGTAGAGCCTAAATTTACTGGTGCCGAAGGCCGGACTCGAACCGGCACGAGCGTGAACCCGCTTGATTTTGAGTCAAGTGCGTCTGCCAATTCCGCCACTTCGGCATAAGTTCCAATCACTCGGAACAATAGTAATTATACTCGTTTCTTAAAGCTTTGTCAATAGCCTTATTTAAAAATTCTTATAGAGTGGTTACTTGCTGGGAAAATACCTCTTAGAACAAACTATCCATCTGCCCTTCATCTGTCACCTCAATACGCGCCAGACTCAAAAATTCACCATCATTACCAGCTTTTTTGTCAAGACGTTTACCCTTCAAATAACTACTGTTACTCAAACCGGCAGGAATAAGGCTCAACACATAAATATTATCATACGAATTAGAAATTTCTTCATTCCTGATACCAGTAAATGAAATGAGCTGCGTATTATTCTTTTTAGCCATCTCCTTCATTGGCATAAGCAAATGACCGGAATAGGTCTTTGCAAACGGATTATCCATCAGCAGTACCTTGCCTTCATTACGGTCAGCAAAAATATCAGTCTTATCTCTACGCATATAGTATAAAAGACAGGAGAGAATAACGAAGGCTGATAAAAAGCCTTCACCACCGGAATTTACCTCTACCTCACTCCATGTAACCTGCCACTCTCGCTGAGCTTCAACCTTAAACAGCTGTACATGGACATTATTAACGCCAATAACCGCGTTATAAAGATCTTTAACCGTTAGGGATTTACCAAGTAGCTCACTGATATTCTCATTTTTGCGTAGCATTTCCATACATTTTTGAGTAATAGACTCAACAAAATCGCAGACACGGGTATGATATGTATTGGCATTATCATACCAAACTGGCAAAATCAGCCGCAGCATTTTAACATCATGATCCCTAATTCTAATCTTGGAGTTACGGTCAATCTGTCCCAATTCATCATGTACACCTTGTACATATTCCTCTAATTGACCAATAATCTGCTCTTTGTTCTGCTTAATGATTGAAAGATCTGCCTCATGCTTTTCTATAAGGGTGCTGAAAGCATGCAATACTGTTGTTATCTGCTGAAGAAAGACGTGTGCATCCTCAGTATGTCTGATTAAAACTTCTATACGTTTTCTAAAAAAGTCATTTTGGAAATCCTTTTCATTACTTAGTTTAAAGAGCACCTGCTGCAGCTTATCCTTCGTAGTGCCTTGCAAAACTTTAGCCTCACTATACTTATCTTTCAACTTTGCAGTATAGGCCCGTAGCTCTTCATTAGACATATTTTCAAGCTTTTCTTCACCAGCCCAAACAGCTTGCGCTTGTAATTTTGCATATTCGTCCAAAGATACCATATTCTCATTTAAGCTTTTTAGCCGCTTATCTAATGTTTTCTCCTGTACTTGCAACCTCTGCTGCTTCTGTAGGATACTAGCACGTACCGCTGCAAAATCCTTCAGAATAAGCTCTTCCTTAGGCAAAGGCTCTTGCTGAGAGCAATCTTTTTCCATCTGTTTTTTGATTTGAGTAAGCTTTTCCCTTATAACACCAATATTTATTTCAGCCTTACTGCCCCGCTTTGCAATTTCTTTGTGCTCGCGCTCTGCCTCCTCCTGCTGTGCGCTTACCTCTCGTGCTTTCGCTTCACTGTATTGTACGTTAAGCCATGCACCAGCCTCCAGGTCAAAACGCTCAGCCTTTCCCTGCAATTCACTTCTTGTCCGTTCTACACGTTCAGCAACGCTCTCCCTATTATTTTCATAATACCTAAGCTCACCGGAAAGCTTTTGCGTAATAGCATCGAACTGTGCTTCAAGATCTAAAGTATCAAGCTCGTTTACATCGGCAAAATTCTGCAGCTTCGGAACCTTCCTAAAAAATTCATATCTTGCTAATTTTTTCTTCTGAGCTCCAATATCTAATTCAATCTCATATACATGTTGCTTTTCAAATTGAATTTTATCTTGTAGTGAATTACATTCCTCCTGGAGCATTTTCTGCCGCTTCTCACCTTCAAAAATCCCCTTTTGACAAGTTTCCCTCTCATTCTTGTCCTGCAGATATTGATTGTACTTAACCATAAGCTCCTGCAGCTCCTCTTGTTGCTGCTGCTTTTTGCTAATTGTCTCCCGCATTTCATCAAGTTCATTAATAATCTGCTTCTCTTCAAGAACAAGTTCTTCTCTAGCATTCTTAAAAGAGGTATATTTTTTCTCCAGCTCTTGCAGATTTTCCTTTATTGCCGCCAAATCATCTGCAAGCCTCCTAAAACTTTCCTGCGTAAATTCTTGATTATCCAGCTCAGCCTGTTTACTGCAATAAAAAGCATATTCCTGCTGCCTCAGCTCTAAGGAATTCCCTATATCCTGTATTTTGGTCTGCAATTCAGCCAGCATACTTTCAAATTTTGCAACATTAAGCAGATTTTCATTAAAAAGCATATAAAAATCTACATCGCCACACCGTAAAAGGCCATCGGTTACAATATGCGTATTCGCATCTGTCAAGCTTTCGCGTAAAATAATCGGTACCGGGAAAGAGGTATAAATATTTTTTTCAGCCCCTTGCAGCTTTTCAATATCTTCACTGGTCATAATCAACGCATATGGCAAGAACGGATGCTGCCTTACAAGCTCCCGGTTACACTCCTCGCTGTTTTGATTTTTTTGCAGCCATTCCATACCATAAACAATATTTATTTCCAAATCCTTCAGCATCTTAAGCAATTCCTCAGATAGCTCCAAGGTTTTTCCTGTCTGCAGACATTTATATTGTTTCTGGTATTCCGCACGCTTATTATTTAACCCAGCCTTTATATCTTCTAATTCTGTCAGCTTTTTCTTAAGCTCATTTTGTATCCTTTGCTTATCCCAAATAACCTCATCCGTAAGCTGCAAATACTGCAGCAAACATCTCCGTTTTCCTATTTGCTCATCAATGCTTGCTTTATCACGTCTTTTGTCATTCAAAACTGCTGCTTGCTCATTTCGCGTTTCTTCCAAACTGCGCACATCAATGTCTAATCTGCTAAAGTCATTCTTAAAGGCTAACAGCTTACGCTGAAGCGTCTGTTGCTGTTTTAAAGACTCCTCTAGTTGCAAGGCAAGATCATTTGACAAGCCTTGCAACGCCCCAGTTTCATATTCCTGATACACATTGCGTTGCAAAGCATTGACCGGAGTCTGCCATTTCTTATTATAAGCCTCTTCTAAATTAAGGTACGCTCTAATTTGTCCTTCTAAGCAGCCTTTTCTGCTATGTAGTTCATTAAGCTGTAGCAACAGTTGTTGAAAATCATTCCTATATTGCTTTAATACAGCAGCATGTTGTTCCCAATTATCCTGGCATTTTTTAATATTTACCTGTTCCTCATGAATATTTTGCTCTATATGCTGTTTCAACAAAAAGCCAATATACTCCCTTTTGGGTACAAGCTCCTTATTCCTTTGGCGTGATGCTTCCAGCTGCTGCTCTGCAGTTTTCAAATCCAGCTCATCTTTCTTCAGGCGTTCCTGCAAACATGCACAATCCAAAATATGCTCGTCTCTTTTCAATGCCTCAATACACTCTTCTATTATACTCAGTTCTGCAACAAGTTGCTTTTGAACATCCACCAAGCTTTCCCATTCAGCTTCCTTTTTATAATAATCAGCAGAATATTCTTCATAAAGAAGATGTAACAGCTGGTTTGCTACCTCCTCTAGTTGCAGCCCGCATGATTTCTTTGCTACTTCTGAAGCTGATGTTAATCTTTTCAGCTCAAGATAATATGCAACTATCTTTGCCAACGATGCTTTAACATTTAGGGAAATCTTTTCATAATCATCAGCAATTTCTATTATCGGTGCTGCCTTCTGTTGAAATAAAGATAATTGTTGCTGCTGCTGTATTTTAGTGAAATTATCACTGTAAACTGCAACATATTTTCCCATAATCTCACGGAACCCTTCCATGCTGTTCTTATCTCTATTTTTCTTATTTTCAACAGCCTCAAGGAACCATTTTTCTATCAGTCCCTTTTCGTCTTTACAGTCTGAAAATAGTTTTGAAAGACCAGACTCATCTGAATTGATTTTCTTTAGTATGCTTTCCCATTCGCGATAATCTATGCCATACTCCGCAAGCTTGCTAAAATATTGCTTACTTTGAGCATAGTTATTCATGTCATAATAGAAAAAAGTATTCAGTTTTTCTTTCTTATATCCTTCGAATATTTCTCGGCATGCAGCAAAGCTTTTCAGTTTCAGCACTTTGGCATCGCGTTCAACTACAGGCAAATGATTAATATCCTGCTCACAGGAGTTTCTGTACTCACTGATAAAATTGATTATCTCAAGCTCTTCGTTATTATCCACATTTTGGCTTTTGCGCACCATCATTCCAGTCAAGCAATAACCAGCGTCATTGTCCAAAACCCACTCTACCATAATAAAAGTAGGCTTGACAGTTGTAAAATAGCTGGCAAAAGTTCTCTTATTGAAATTACGATGTCCCTTATGCACAAATAGAGCAGTCAAAAGCTGCACAATTACGGATTTTCCGCCACCATTAGCCAAAAAAATCAAGGTACTCTGCCCATTAAGACGTAAGATTTCATCACTTATATGACATGTATTACGATTATAGTTTACATTAACTAGTCTGATGGCATTAATTTTGCTCATTTTTTTCTGCTCCTATAATTTTCTGTATACGATAAAACTTGTTTTTGTTCAACAGCTCCCAATCCATAAAGTTGTCCAGCTTGCGAGTTGCCTTAATCATCTCATCCTGTTCAATATAATCTATCAGGCCATGCTCCTGCAAAAAACGTAAGATTCCAGACATGAAGCCTTCCTTAGTTGTTTTCCTACGACTACCTTTTTCATCAGATTTTAAAGACTCGTAAACCTCTCGCATAGCAGTAAAGGCCATGCCATTTTGAGATTGCTCATCTTCTGAATAGCGCGCTACACCCTCATTAAGCCTGTCAGTTATAGAGTTTTGCAATTCGCCTAATAGGATAAAATCTCGCGTCTTGGAGCTGCTGCCCTGCCCATCATAAAATTCCAAAAGTAGCACCAGTATAACAAACTGCACCAGATAATAATCCTTATCGGTAGCACCACTACGACAAAGCTCTTTTTTCATCTGCCCTTTAGAATAGCCCAGAAAATAATTATCCTCTTTTGGTATAAGATAAATAACACCACTATATGCTGCAACCGAGCATTCAGCAATATCAGCCTGTGATTGGACAAGTTCCTGTACCTCATTCTGCTCAATATAAGCCTTGTATAATGCTGGCGCATTTTCCTCACGTAACTCATGATGCTCCAGTAAATAATAAAAAATCTTCTGCGCATTTTTAACAGTATCTGTCTGATAAGCCATTTTTTCACTCCCAAACTGCCTTCAGCATAACATCGGAACAACGAATATTCTTCAAAATTCCTGTATTTTCATCTGTCTGCTTAAGCAAAACAGGCTTTGCTCCTGGCAGACGATAAACCTCCAGCTTTTTTAAGGCTTCCCAAGCTGCTCTTTTATCTAAAATCTCAAGTATCATATTTTGTAGCCTGAAATCATTAGTTTCCTCTAGAATAAAATCAGAACGCTCTTTGCGTAATTCTGCAATATTCACAACATTTATCTTAAGCAGCTCCACCATTATTTCTTTAAAAATTCCTATCGTAGGAACCAAAAGCTCGCGTTCTTCTACACTAAGATCATCAATAAGCTCTGAAAGCTGAATTTCCTTTTTTGCCAAAGTATGTGCAAGAATAATGCTTAAACTAGCTTCATACTTCGCCATTTTCTCCTGTACGCGGCGACGCTGTTCCTCTTCCCAAGCGGTTGCATCAAAAATCTCTATAGCTTCCTCCTCCCAGTCCTCTTCCAATGTTCGCACCCTTTGTAACGTCAAGAACTGATTAATGTTCAAGCCTTTCGCGGGAGCCTTGTTAAACAGCGGGCGAAAAAAGAGCTCCAGGCGCTCCAGGCAAAAAGGATTTTCTAAAACTCTTTCATACAATTCTGTGCGTAAATTAAAACGCTGTACCAAAGACATTTCTGATGCATTTTTCAGTTCTTCTTCATATAAAGCTTGCAAATCCAACTGACTACTTAAAATTCTTTGATATTCATCTATCGCTCTAGCTAAATATTTATCTATTTCTTGTAAATCATGCAGTTTTTCAGTATCTACAGCAGACAACTCTTCTAAGCGAATATGCTTTTCTTCCATCTCCTGGACACGTGATTGCACCTTATTGCGATAACCAGTAAATTTTTTCTTAGATTCATCAAGGGTGTTAAAATTATCTTGTGCCCTCTCATTATACTCCGCGACACTGTACTCTAGCGGATTTCGTTTTATCCGCAGCATGTCAGCTTTAGTTTTTTGCAATTTAATACGCATCAGGTTAAAAATATTTTTTACATCATCCAAGGCTTTATCGTAGCTTTGCTTCTCCAGATGCAGGTTAAATATCATCTCCTGAATCGTCAGCTTCAGATTGCTTTCAACCTCCAGCGTTCCCAAAAGCAGATTATAGCCATCATCTGTAAGATAATACGATGTACGGCGCACGTCTTGTTCGTCATAGATAATGCGATTGTTAACGTAGCTGATGTGCAGCTCTTTCATCTCCTGCTGCTCATAATCATAACCACCAAAATACATCGGCCTTCCTTCGTTGGACAGTACCACATTAACAATGAACTTAGCCAAATCACTGCATTCATCATAACTCATGGACTTTTTATAATACTTTTCATTAAGACTATCCAAAAAAACAGTAATATTATCAATAGTACAGCTTTCTTCCTTCAGTGACTGCTCCATAATATAAAGCATAACAGAAAAAATAACGTTCAGTTGCTCGTCCAGAGTGTTAAAACCACGTTCCTTCCAGATATACTTCTGACTGCTATTATCATAAAGCAGAGCATATAAGCCTACGCATTTCATGCGTCTCGTAAAATCCTTCAAAAAATCATACTGCATAATCAACCTCAAAAATCACTTATCGTCAAAATCTCCTGCGGGATATACAAATCCTGCTGCAAAATACTTTGCATTTGCGCTTGCGCATCTGCAGGAAAATAGCTAAAAAATGTTCCTTGCAGATTACGGTTCTGGTCTTTTTTCGTCGGCGGCAGCTGCTTATACTCGCCTTCCTTCGCTAGCATCGCCAGATACGCAGGAATAAACGGTTTAATCTCTCCTTGCTCAACAAAGCTTTCTGCCAGTGTTTCATAAATGCCTATGCCTTCGTAATCCAAATCGCCAAAGTACAACAGCTCATTTCCTTCTGCCAGCATGTATGGTTCAGCGCTGGCGTTGAACTCTTGAAAAAAGCTGACGACTCTTTTGCCGGCGCCGTAAATAACAGTACTTATATTTTCTCCCAAAAGCTGGCTGTTTCCTGCCAGCAGATGCTTTCTCATGCTAAAAAAGGTGTCCTTATTTTCTATAATCAACAGCTTTTGTGGTACTGCGCGTGTTGTAGCAAAATAAGCAAAGGGTTCAGCAGTACTGTAACAGTTTAGTTTAGCAAGCTCCAAACCGCAGTGCCTCAGTATTTTTTTGCCTGCTCCCTGAAGCAAAAACTTTTCCCTTTGCCAGATTTGGAAGCTGCGCTCGTTGTAAGAAACTGGCTTCGTAAGTAAAGCAGCACTTTTCTGCAAAAAATTGCTCAACGACAAAACATCCTTGCGTTCTTTATCATAGGCTTCAAGATTATTCTGATAATATGTTATATTAATTTGCGGAGCCAGGTTAAACAAAAGCTCCTGTTTTAACGCTGAATAATCCTGCTTCTCCTCCAGCTCCCAATATTCCCGATACAACGGTGGCTTTTTGCCGTTTTTCTTCGACGCAAGTACAGGCTTTATCCGCCCACTACCCACAAGCTCCATGATATAAGCATGCTTTTCGCTATATTCAGCATTAATCTTACTGCCTAAAATTTCTTCCAGTGTCCTGCGCTTTTTCATTGTGCACCTCAAATAAAAAACTCCTAAAGCAGCTAAACAACTTTAAACAATCTGCTTTAGGAGTATTATAACATATTTTATCTTACTTTAATTTACTTTCCCAACAGCGCCTTCAGCTCCTTGAGCTTAGCAGCAAACCTCTGCAACGTTACCGTTACAGGCTGCGGCGTATTCAAATCCACGCCGGCGTTCTTCAGGATGTTCAGCGAATAATCGCTGCCGCCCGCATGCAGGAAGCCCAGATATTTTTCCACCGCTCCCGCTTCGCCGCTTAAAATTGCGCTGGCGAAGGCGGTCGCCGCACTGTAGCCTGTTGCGTACTTGTACACATAAAACGGCGTATAGAAGTGCGGGATACGGGACCATTCGCTTGCCAATTCCTTGTCCACAGTCAGCGCCGGGCCATAGTAATCCCTGTTGCTCTGCAGCCAGTATTCCTCCAGCTTTTCGGCCTGCAGGGAACGGCCTGCAGTTATTTCGCCGTGAATATATCTTTCGAATTCCGCAAACTGCACCTGTCTGTAAACCGTTGTGCGTACTGCCTCCAAAAACTGGTTCAAAAGATAAATTTTCTGCTCCGCCGTAGCATGCTTCAAGGTATGCTCCAGCAATAGGTTTTCGTTCGTTGTGGACGCAACCTCCGCACAGAAAATCGTATATTCAGAATTAACGTAGCTTTGTGCCTGACTGCTGAAATAGCTGTGCATAGCATGGCCCATTTCATGCGCAATGGTAGAAATGCTGTTGTAGCGCGGCTGATAATTGAGCAGCACAAAGGGATGCACGCCGTACACGCCCCATGAATATGCGCCGGAGCGCTTGCCCTTGTTTTCGTAAACGTCAATCCAGCCTTCGGTCATGCCTTTGTGGAGTGCCGTCAGATATTCCTTGCCTAATGGTGCCAGTGCCTCCTCAACCTTGGCGCAGGCCTCCGGGAAGCTGCAGGCAAAGCTATCGCCTGCATTGGAAATAGGCATATACATATCATAGTAATGGAATTCATCTACGCCAAGTACATCCTTCTTTAATTGGATGTATTCATGCAGCGGTGCAAAATTATCATGCACGGTATCAATCAGTCCGTCGTAAAGACTGGACGGAATATTATCCTCTGCCAACGCTGCTTCCAGTGTATCTTTATAGTTATGCACGGTAGCATAAAAATAACCGGTGCGTGCAGAGCCTGTGAGGGTTGCTGCCAGCGTATTGCGGTATTGATGATAGGTATTCATCAGGCCGGTAAAGGAATTTTTACGCAGTACACGGTCAGGAGAGGTCATATTCAGCAGATAGCAGCCTTCGCTGACGCTGGTCTTGTTGCCCTGTCCGTCGGTAATTTCCGGGAACTGCATATCGGCACTCACAAGTGCGCGGAAGGCCGCTGCTGCACTACCTGTTGCCAAATGGCTTTGCGCAAAAACAGCCTCTTTATCTGCGGACAAAACATGGTCTGATAAACGAACCATATTTTCAATATAAAAACGGTATTCTGCCAATGCAGGCTCTTCGTGCAGCATCTGCAGCAGCTTTTCTTTGCCTAAAGCCAGCATTTCCGGCTCTACAAAGGCGTTAGCGTTACTGAAGGCTGCTGCCATACCTTCGGCCTCGCCTGCGAGCGCCTGCAGCTTTTGGTCCGTATTATCCGCATCCTGCTGCAAGCGTGCGTAAGCGTAAATCTTATCCAGCAGCTTTGCCAGCTCCTCCTGCAGCTTTAAGGCTGCACAGACTGCGGCTGCAGTATTCAGTTGGCCCTGCATAGCCTGCAGCTGCGGCAGCTTGCTTTTATATTCTTCGCAGGCCGCCTGCCAATCCTTTTCACTGGCATATATATCGCTTACATGCCATTTGCAGGCTGCCGGAATCTGCTCTCTGGCAACATTGCTGCCATGAAGCGGAGTAGTATTTTTTTCTTCTGTCATTATCAATCAGCTCCTTATAAAACTGCTTATTTAGGCCACAGGCTGGGATTGCCGTATTGAGCATCCAGCTCATCACTGAACCAGCGTCCGTTCAGCACATTTTGAATGATATAATTTTTGCTTTGCTCATTGATGCTCTTGTCATTAGCCATCTCTGCCAAAATGCCGGCATAGCTTACTCTGCTGTTGATGCTGCTGATGCGTGCATGCTGACGGTTGGCATCCCATACAAGCTCCGGACGGTAGGTGGGATTCCATGCCTGCCACGTTGTTCCCAAAGCCGGAGTATTAGGATTACCGGTACGCACAAAGGCCGCAATCGAAGCAATAAATGCTTTGCTCAATTCTTTGGAGCCCGCCTGCTCAAAGGCATCGGTATTTTTGGTATAGCCGTAGCCCTGATCCGTCAGGAAGGGCTGGAAGATGCCATGCAACGCACCGTTACGCACCATATATTCCTTGCCGACAACGTCAGCAGTATGAGCAAAGGCAAAGCTGCAGACATACATATCGGCCTTATAATGCGGATACAAAACCTCAGCAGACTGTTGACCGTTGAAGAAGCCATACAAAGCACTGCCGTATTTATTGGCAAATTTAAATTCACTCGTAGTCTTATAATCGTTGTTGATTAAGCCAAGACGATCCTTAAAGAAAGGATCACGTGCAGCAAAGGAGCTGAACTCGTCAGCACTCGCCAGCATCAGCAGCGGTACGCTGTAGTAATGCTTCGTAGCAAAGCCTTCTACCGGCAGTACCTCGCCATCGCCGTAAAGATGCGGAAATGCGCTTATGCGAATGACAGCGCCTGACATCACCGGAGCCAGACGTTCTGCCGGCATTGCCTGCAGATATTGGCGCACGGCCTTTTTATCCTTGCCATTGTCACTAAGCAGCCAGTTTTCGGCGTTAATCAGATTATTCTGTTTACCGTCCTCTACCACCATCGGCGCTAATTTCTGCGCGATAGTTTTTTGACTCTTGGCAGCATCGGCAACAGTCAGACCGCCGCTGAAGGAAATAGCCTTATCAAATTTATTTTTGAAAACAGGCGAAATCAGCATCGCCATAACATCACGTCCACCGGCGGAAAAACCGGAAACAGTAATATTCTTGGCGTCACCACCGAACTCCTTGATATTTTCGCGTACCCAGTCCAAGGCTGCAGCCTGGTCAAGGAAGCCGAAGTTACCGCTCTGTTCCTTCTTGTTGCCATCTGCCAGAGCAGGCAGATTGTTAAAGCCAAAAATCCCCAGGCGATACTGCACGGAAACATAGACCATGTTGCCTTCCTGCGCCAGCTTGTTGCCCTCCATCAGATGGCTGTTGCCGGCCTGGTTATTGCCGCCGTGGATATAAACCAGCACCGGCAGATTCTTTTCCTGCGTATCAGGGCGCACAATATCAAGCGTCAGCACGCCCTCCTGACCGAGCACCTTTTTACCGTTATATTGGATATTCGCCGGAGCAGCCTTGGTGCAGTCCAAAATTCCCTTATGCTTTTTAGCCTGCTGCGCCTCACGCCAACGGTCAGCGCCCGTCGGCTGCTGCGCATACGGAACGCCCAGCCATTGCACTACCTGATGCTTGTCGTCATAAGCACCGGCAACAACACCCTGCTGGGTTTTTACTTCATTATTAAAATTGGCAGCCTCAGCCGCAGTTGTAAAAACGCTTGCCGCCAGCAGCGAAGCAAGCACATATTGCATCTTTTTCATCTGTATCATCTGCTCCCTCATAGAAATTTATTAAACACTTACTTTCTATTATAAAGAAGTAGCGCCAGCTTGACAAGCTACGGCACGAAAAAAGAGGCTGCCTTCTCAGCAGCCTCAAATAACTATTGTGATTGACTTTTTCAAATTACCTTAGCAGCATAAAGAGCGCACAGAGTTTTGGCATCGTACAGCTCGCCGTCAGCGACCATGCGACGCAGCTCTGCGGGAGAAAAGGCCTGCACGCCGATGAATTCGTCCTCATCGGTATGCTGAGCAAACTTTTGCAGCTCGGATGCCTTATATAAATGAATAATCTCATCGGAAAATCCCGGCGTAGTCGCAATGCTGATCAGCTTCTCCCAATGCTCTGCGTCATAGCCTGTTTCCTCGCTCAGCTCACGCTTCGCGCATTCCAATGTGTCCTCCTCCGGACCATGGTCAAGCTTGCCTGCCGGAATCTCCCACAGCAATGTAGCAAGTGGATAACGGCACTGCTTTACCAGCACCACGCTTCCGTCAGCCAGCACTGGTACAATCGCCACTGCGCCCGGATGACGGATATATTCACGCGTTGTATCATTACCGTTCGGCAGCGTTACGTGGTCGCGCTGCACCTTCAGCAGGCGGCCGCTAAAGACCTCCTCATTGCTTCCAGGTACATATATTTCATCTAAAGCCGCCTCATGAAATTTTTTCAGCATTATCTTACCTCATTTCTCCTGCAGTTGCTTCAAGCTGCTTTTTATCTGCTCCGCACCCTGCAGCAGCTCGGTAGCACTTTCAAAGGCTGCCCTGCTGGCAGTTGCGCCTGCCGTCATGCGCACCAGCTCCTGCAGTCTGCCGTTATAATCAAGCGTTGTCAGCTGCGTTACCGTGCGTCCGTCGGCACTTTGCTTTTCGATATGGATGTGATTATCCGCAAAGGCAGCAATCTGCGGCAGATGCGTAATACACAGCACCTGGCCGACACTGGAAATAGCAGCAATTTTTTCCGCCATCTTCTGCGCTGTAACACCGCCGACACCGGTATCAATCTCATCGAATACCATCGTAGCAACATCGCCGCTGTTCATCATCACAGTCTTAACCGCCAAAGCAATACGGCTCAGCTCGCCGCCGCTCGCTACCTTTTCCAGATCATTCAGCGGTTCGCCCATATTTGCACTGAAAATAAATTTCAGCTCATCACGGCCAAGCGGCATAAACTTATCCAGCTGACCGCACTTTATCTGCAGCACACCGTTAGGCATCGCCAAATCGCGGATATGCTGCGTAATACGCTGCGCCAACGCCTGTGCGCTGGCCTCACGCAGCTTAGTAAGCACTGCGGCAGCACGTCCTAAACGCACAACGGCTTCCGCTACCGCCTTCTGTGCCTGCTCTAAGAGCTTTGCAATCTGCTGCAGCTGTTCCAGCTTTTCCTGTGTCTGCTGCAGATATTCCAATGCCGACTGCGTACTGCCGCCGTACTTCTTCTGCAGGCGGTAAATAATATCAAGACGCTGCTGCACCTGTGCCGCACGCTCACCGTTAAACTCACTGCCTGCCATATACTCGCTCAGCTCCGTACGACAATCGTCCAAGCTGATCCAGGCACTGTCAGCACATTCTGCCAGCGGCGTCAGACGGCTGTCGTAGCGTGCCGCATACTGCAGCTGGTCGCGCACTCGCACCAGACGCGAAAGAATCGCGTCCTCCTCATCAAGCTGCTGATAAGAGCTGTCAACAGCCTTCATAATGCGCTCACTGTTCTGCAGCAGGCGTGCCTCCGCCTCCAGACCATCTTCCTCGCCCGGCTTTAAGGCAGCATCCGAAATCTCCTTGATTTCCCAAGCGTAACGGTCCAGCAGCAAATCCTGTTGCTCATTTTCCTGCTCCAGGCTGCTCAAATGCTTTACTACAGCAGTATACTCGCTGTAAAGCTGCTTATACTCCTGCAGTGCCTGCGCCAGCTTCGGACCGCCAAAAGCATCTGTCAGATGCAGCGGCGCATCCGGCTTCAGCAAGGCCTGGTTTTCATGTTGACCGTGAATATCCACCAAACGCGCACCGATAGCCTTCAGCACAGCCAAAGGCACCTGCACACCGTTGATATAAGCGCGGCTCTTGCCCGCAGCACTTATCTGACGCTTCAGAAATAAATCCTCCTCCGGCTCCAAGCCATGCTCCGCCAACAGCGCTTTAATATCCTGCTGACCGCTTACATCAAAGACAGCCTGCACCCACAGTCCTTCAGTACCGCTGCGCACGTAATCGGCCGATGAGCGTCCGCCCAGCACCATGCCGAAGGCATCTATCAGAATAGATTTACCGGCACCGGTTTCGCCTGTAAAAACATTGAAGCCGGGAGTAAAATCAGCATGAGCATCCTCTAACAATGCAAAATTGTGAACATGCAATGATTGCAGCATAATCCTTAGCCTCGCTTATCTGTAATCCTTGAAGCGTTCCAGCAGAGTGATTACGGCTTCTTTGTTAGGCAGGGCGATGAAAACGGTGTCATCACCGGCAATAGAGCCAAGAATTTCCGGCCATTTCATGTAATCCACGGCAAAGGCAACAGCCTGTGCTGTTCCCGGCAGAGTACGAATAACAACCATACTATCGGAAGCACGCACACTGACGATAGAATCGTTAAAGGTACGCTCCAGACGCTCCATAGTCAGCATTGTACTGTGCTCCTTCGGATAAGCATAGTGATAATGTCCGTTGGCATCCGGCACCTTGACCAGCATCAGTTCCTTGATATCACGCGAAACCGTAGCCTGCGTAACATCAATGCCCTGATGACGTAAAGCGGAAGCCAAATCCTCCTGCGTTTCAATTTTATTGTTGTCAATAATCTCTTTTATTTTAGCATGTCTGGTCATTTTCATAGTCAATCACCTCTAATAGCAAAATAATTCTATATATCTATCCTGATGAAGTATACGGTGCCTTATCGTGCGCCTCCTATAAATTGCGCATTAATTTTTGTTGCCAAGTCTGATAATAATCGCGTCGCGTAAGTCTTACAAACTTCATCTCATAAGGCGATTTGGCGATATGCACACTGGTATCGTTAGGCACCTCGATAACATTTTCGCCGTCAGCCGAAAGCAGCATTTCCTCACTGCCGGGAATCGGCCTGAGCTCTATTGTTTCCGACATAGGAATAACAAGCGCTCTGTTCGTCAGCGAATGTGCGCAGACAGGAGTAATGACACTGACATCAAGCTCCGGCATAACAAGCGGTCCGCCTGCAGACAGCGAATATGCCGTAGAACCGGTTGCCGTTGCTATAATCAAGCCATCTGCTGCGTATTTACCTGATAAACGTCCGTTAATAAAAAGCATCATATGCGCCAGCTTGCTGAACATGCCCTTAGCCAGAACTAAATCGTTGAGCGCATGCGCCGTAGCAAGCAGCTTATCGCCGCAGATAACTCTGGCCTGCAGCAGACTGCGGCTTTCCAGCGTATAGTTGCCCTGTGCCAGACGGCTGATAGCCTTATACATACCCTGCAAATCAATCTCTGCCAAAAATCCCAGCTTACCAAAGTTGATACCGAAGGCAGGCACATCGAGCGGTGCAAGGTGGCGCGCCATCTGTAGCAGTGTACCGTCACCGCCGAGGCTGACACCATAGTCCAGCGTTTTCAACGTCTGCGGCTCACTTTTATTGTAGCTGCTTACGCCATACTGCTGCGCCACATCCACAGGCAACACCGGTTCAAGTCCCCAGTCCTTGCAGAGCTGAATAAATTCCGGCAGAGCAATGCAGACGTTTTCTTTACCAAGGTTGGGGAAAATCCCTAAACATTTCTTTTGCATCTCATGCCTCTGTCTTTTCTGCTTTCTTATCTAAGTCGCCATGACTGCGGCCTACAAGCTGTGCTACCTGCTCGCTGCTTACGGCATCGTCGTCACCCAGCGTCAGGTGCAGCAGATATTCAATATTGCCCTCCGGTCCCTTGATAGGAGAAAAATCCAATCCGGCAATGCCGAAACCTTCACTCTTGGCGAAGCTGATGACGTTATTGATAACCTGCTCGTGCACGGCAGCATCACGCACAACGCCCTTCTTGCCGACATTTTCCTTGCCTGCTTCAAACTGCGGCTTGATTAAAGCCACTACAAAGCCTTCGGGCTTGAGGATTTTGTGTACCGCCGGCAAAATTTTATCCAGCGAAATAAAGGCTACGTCGATAGTTGCAGCATCCACCTGCTCGGGCAGGCTGTCTGCTTCCAGATAACGCACGTTGGTGCGCTCCATGTTCACTACACGCTCATCGTTACGCAGCTTCCACGCCAGCTGACCGTAGCCTACGTCAATCGCATACACCTTTGCCGCACCGTTCTGCAGCGCGCAGTCGGTAAAGCCGCCGGTAGAAGCACCGATATCAGCTACAACCTTGCCGTCTACGCTGATGGGGAAAATCTGCAAAGCCTTCTCCAGCTTCAGGCCGCCGCGGCTTACATAGGGCAGCTTATTGCCCAGCAGACGGATAGTAACCTCCGGTGCCACCGGTGTACCCGGTTTATCTATTTTCTGTTCATTGACCAATACCTGTCCTGCCATAACCGCCGCCTGCGCCTTGGCACGGCTTTCAAACATACCGCGGTTAACTAACAGAACATCAAGTCTTTCTTTTTTCACTCTTCTTCACCCTTTACAAATGCTGCAGCCTTGGCAGCAATGGTTGGCGTATCCAGTCCCAAATCACGGAACAGCAGCTTTTTGTCGCCATGCATAACAAATTCGTCAGGAATGCCGAAGCAACGTACTTCACACTGCTCCAACAGTTTATTTTCATTAAGCTCTTCAAGAATTACGCTGCCGACACCGCCTGCCAGTACGCCTTCTTCCAGAGTAATAATCTTGCCGTAGCTTTGCGCATGCTCACGCAAGAGTTCAACATCCAGCGGTTTGGCAAAACGCATATTCACAACACCTGCGCTGATTCCCTGCGCTTCCAGCAGCTCCGCTGCATCAAGAGCAGTCTGCACCATGCTGCCAATCGCCCAAAAGCAGACATCCTTGCCTGTACGCAGCACCTCTGCCTTACCAATCGGCAAATCCTGCCACTGCGTATCCAGCGCAACGCCCACACCGCTGCCGCGCGGATAACGCACGGAAACAGGTCCGTCAAAATCCAGCGCTGTTTTCAGCATGTGCTGCAGCTCATTCTCATCCTTCGGCGCCATAATGGTCATGTTGGGAATGCTGCGCAGATAAGCGTAGTCAAAAACGCCATGATGCGTATAGCCGTCATCACCGACAAGACCGGCACGGTCCAGACACAGCGTTACGTGCAGCTTCTGCATGCAGATATCGTGCAGGATGGAGTCATAAGCACGCTGCATGAAGGTAGAATAAATTGCCGCCACAGGCTTCATTCCGGCAGCAGCCATGCCTGCAGCCGCAGTAACCGCATGCTGCTCGGCAATACCTACGTCAAAGAAATGGTCCTTATGCGCCTCGGCAAAAATATTCAAGCCGGTGCCGTCAGGCATCGCAGCAGTAATACCCACGATTTTATCGTCGGTATCAGCCAGCTTGCTCAAAGTTTTACCAAAAACTTCGGTATAGCTTACGGGTGCATTCGGATTAGTAATCTTTTTGCCGGTAGCAATATCAAAAGGTCCGGTACCGTGGAACTTATTGGGGCTTTCCTCGGCAGGCTTATAGCCCTTGCCCTTTTTCGTCAGCACGTGTACCATAACCGGTCCGTCAATCTTTTTGGCAGCCTGCAATACATCCAGCAAGCCCTCCAGATCATGACCATCAACCGGTCCCAAATAAGTAAAGCCCAGCTCTTCAAAAATAGAAGTCGGCACCATCAAGTACTTTACGCTGCCTTTCAGGCGGCGGATAGCCTTCAGCACATCACTGCCGAATTCCATATTTTTGAGCCAGCCCTCAATATCATTTTTAATTTTGTTATAGGTTTCGCCTGTACGCAGCTGGTACAGATATTCACTCATCGCGCCCACGTTTTTGGAAATAGACATTTCGTTATCGTTGAGCACAACAATCATATTTTTATGCAGCATACCGGCGTTATTCAGCGCCTCGAAGGCCATGCCGCCAGTCATGGAGCCGTCGCCGATGACAGCTACAACATTATAATCCTCTCCCTGCAGGTCGCGGGCGCAGGCCATGCCAAGCGCTGCAGAAATAGACGTACTGGAATGACCGGTACCGAAGGCATCGTGCTCGCTTTCGCTGCGCTTAGGGAAGCCGGAAAGACCGCCGTATTGGCGCAGCGTAGGAAATTGCTCCCTGCGTCCGGTAATAATTTTATGGATATAGGCCTGATGACCTACGTCGAAAATAATCTTATCTTCCGGTGTATTAAAAACCTTATGCAAGGCTAAAGTCAGCTCTACTACGCCCAAATTAGGTGCCAGATGGCCGCCGGTGTGCGAAATAACGCTGATTAAAAGCTGTCTGATTTCCTTAGCCAACTGCTCCAGCTGCGGCACGGAAAGCTTTTTGACATCAGCCGGTGAATTAATTTTATCTAAAAATTTATTCTCTGCCATAATTACTTCTTTCTGTCAGTCATCAGGCGAGTAATTTCACGTAACGGCTCTGCATTCTCGCCAAACATTTCCAGACATTCCAAAGCCTCTGCCACAGTCTTTTCTGCCAGCTCGTGTGCTGCCTGCAGGCCGTACAGTGTTACATAAGTAGATTTGTGGTTCTTGACATCGCTGCCTACCGGCTTGCCAAGCTCCTCCTCAGTGCCTTCGACATCAAGGATATCGTCGGTAATCTGGAAGGCAAGTCCCAGCAAATCAGCAAATTTGGTAAGAGCCAAAAGCTGCTGGTCATTAGCACCGGCCAGATGCGCACCGCCGCGGATGGCAGCAATAAAAAGCGCACCGGTCTTGCCCGCATGCAGTTTGCGTAGCTCATCCGGCGTAATCTTTTTGCCTTCAAATTCCAAATCAAGGCCCTGACCGCCAACCATACCGAAGTTACCGGCACACATAGCCATTTCACGTACAGTTTCAATCAGAACCTTGGGGTCAACATTCTTCTGCTCCAGCATTACCTCAAACGCCAAAGTGAGCAGGCCGTCACCGGCAAGCACTGCCATGGCCTCACCAAAAACCTTATGGTTAGTCAGACGGCCGCGACGATAATCATCGTCATCCATGCACGGCAGGTCATCGTGAATCAGAGAATAGGTGTGAATCATTTCCAGACCACAAGCCACAGGCAAATAATTGTAGCCCTTGCTGCCCACAGCCTCTGCCGCAGCCATCAGCAGAATTGGACGAATGCGTTTACCGCCTGCCATCAGGCTGTATTCCATAGCTTCATCTACCTTGGAAATACCCTTTTTGGCAATTCTGTTCTTCAAATAGTTTTCTACCAGTTTTTGCTGGTTAGCATAATAAGCTTTAAAATCCATTATTTTACCTCCAAATCCTGGAATGCTTCTAATTTATAGCCAACGTCATTACTATCTGTAACAACGATTTTTTCAACCTCCTGCTTCACTGTTTCCAATCTGCTGCTGCAGACACGGCTCAGCTCCACACCGTATTTGAATACCTCCAGAGCCTTGTCCAAAGGCAGCTCGCCGCTTTCCAGAAGCTGTACCTGTGCTTCCAGCTCGCTTAAGGCATCTTCAAACTTAATGTTCTTTGCAATCTTTTTCGTTGCCATCCTTTACCGCCTTTCTACCTGCTGCACAACCGAGGTTATCACACCGTCTGCGACTGTTGTCAGCAGCTCGTCACCCCATCTGAGGTCATCAACACTGCTTACCAGCGTATAATCGGATTTTTGGCTCACAGAATAGCCTCGTCCCAAAACAGCCAGCGGACTGAGGCTGTCCAGCCTTGCCGCCGCCAGCGCCAGCTTATGCTCATCCTGCTGCATATGCAGCTCTAAGGCTTCACGCAGTCTGCGCGAAGCAGTATCAAGACGCTGCGACTGGTCGGCAAAAAGCCTTTCCGGGTCACGCAACGCCCACGAATTAACTAAATTATCCAATCTGCGCTGCTGCTGCGTCAGCAATGCTGACAGCAGACTGCGCGCACGCTGCTCCAGATAAGCAACGCGCTGCTTGTAGCCTTCAACATCAGCCACCACCAACTCCGCGGCCTGCGACGGTGTCGCAGCTCTCACGTCGGCAGCAAAATCACAAAGCGTAAAATCTGTTTCATGGCCTACGGCACTGACTACCGGAATTTTGGAGGCAGCCACCGCTCTTACGGTAACTTCTTCGTTAAAGGCCCACAAATCCTCAATAGAACCGCCGCCACGCCCCACAATCAGAACATCGGCCAATTTTTTGCGGTTAAAGAATTCAATCGCCGCAGCAATTTCCGCCGCAGCGCCCTCACCCTGCACCTTGACAGGATAAAGCAACAGCTTTATGCCCTGATTTCTCCTTCGTGACACTGTTATGACGTCACGCACAGCGGCACCTGCAGGAGAAGTAATAATTCCCACAGTGCGCGGATGCAGCGGCAGCTGCTGTTTACGTTCAGGCGCAAACAGGCCTGCACGCTCCAGCTTCTGCTTGAGCTTTTCGTAAGCCTGCATCAAATCACCCACACCTTGCTGCAGCAGTAAATCGGTATAAAGCTGATAAACACCGTCGCGTTCATAAACTGCCAAACGGCCTACAGCAACAACAGTATCGCCGTTCTGCGGCTGAAAGCGCAGGTTAACAGCCTTACTGCGGAACATTACGCATTTGAGTACCGCACCGGCATCCTTCAAAGTAAAATAGCAATGACCTGAAGGATAGCGCTTAAAATTGGAGATTTCACCGACAACCTGCAGATTACGCAGCTCCGGCTCCTGCTCCAGTATATGCTTTATGAAATTATTTATTTCGCTTACCGAATAAACAGCTTCAGTCATTTTTCTTATGTAATCTCCAGGCAACAGCGGCACAGCCACTGGCATTATCACAGCTGAAGCGTCCTTCCGGCACCCACAGGCGCACACGGCGCTTCGCCAGCTTTTCTTCAACGTGTTTGCGTATGTACTTGTTGGAGCCGATGCCGCCAACCAAAATCACATCTCGCACACCATATGCCGCTGCACCGTTACGTAGCAGACGGGCAAAGGTTTCCGCCAGCGTATGCTCCACGCCCAAAGCCAGAGAAGCAGCATCCGCCCCAGCCTCCAGCTTGCGCATAGCGGCAGTTGCAGGTCCCGATAAGCTCACATCCAGCTTACGCACGGACACCGGCAGCTCCAGCGGTTCCTCCGCCTGTTCTGCAAGCTGCTCCAGTGCCGGACCTGTCGGAAACTGCAGTCCCAACGCAACACCGATGCGGTCCACAAACTGACCGGCGTGCAAATCGAGGCTGCCGCCAACCTGAGTCAGGTTATAACGGCTGTCCTCACGGCGTTCGCACAGCAGCAAATCGGTAGTACCGCCGCTGGCATGCAGCAGCAAAAAGCGCTCCGCCTGCGGACCGCCTGCCGACCAAAGACCGGCCTCCAAGTGATTTTCCTGGTGGCTGATGACCTCCAACGGAACCTTATAGGCAGCCGCCAGGCTACGGGCAACGCTCATGCCGGCAAGAAACGCCGGCATATAGGAGTCCGCAAGCGGACGCGGATAACCGCTGACACCAATTGCCGCCAAGGTGCAATCCTTATCGGCAAAGACATCCTCCACCAAGCGCGGCAGATTACGTGTATGCTGAAAAACCATCTCGGACTGCTGCAGGCCGCAGCGTCCCGGCTTAACGCTTAAAATCTGTCTGGCCTCGGCAAGCAGGCTACCATCCTCCGCCAAAAGAGCGGCAGAGGTAGTATAACAGCTGGTATCAATGCCTAAATAAACCTTTTGGCTCATTTTCTTGCCAGCTTACCTAAAACACCATTAATAAAGCGCGGAGATTCTTCGGTTCCATAAGCCTTGGCAATCTCCACTGCCTCATTGATAGCAACACCTGCAGCCAGGGCAGGCTTTTCATGGCGCATTTCAAAAACTGCTACGCGCAGGATATTTCTGTCGGTAGCAGGCATACGCTCTACTGTCCAGTCGGTTGCACAGCTGTTCAAAGTCGCATCAATAGCTTCTTTGTTTTCTACAACACCGTTAACAAGCACCATAGAATACTTCTTAACATAGTTCCTGGCACTTGCTGCCCCCAGCTCCTTATGCTGATCCAAAGCCTTGTCTACCGCAGCCTCCGGATGCAGCTCCTCGTGCTCATCTAAAGCTGCGTCAACAGCCTGTTCTACCTCATTACCGGTAAAGTCTATTTGGAATAACGCCTGTAAAGCAACCTCTCTTGCAAGTCTACGAATCATTTGCACACTCTCCTTGTATAAAAAATTTTAATAAATATCTTGTATGATGATGGATTCAGATTAGGCAGATGGTGCCTTGTCTTTCGCCACTACCTATTAATTTGAGGCGAAATAGAAGGTATCAGATGCAACGCAAGGGCGACGACGGCGTACTACCGCGTACTCCTAGGAGCCCTTGTGAAGCAGATGGTGCCTTATCTTTCGCCGCCACCGCCGTTATCTGTGATAGCCGGGAGGCAACAACCTATCCAACCACTCCAGCAAATCCTCTTTCTTATCCAGCTTGTTGCCGATAAAAAAGCCCAAGCCAATGCAGATCATCAGAAACAGTGCCTGAAAAAATCCCAGCCACAGCACAACCACGCCGATAAACAGGCCAAACACCGAGCAAAGCAGACGGCCGCGATAATTATTCCAGATATCATTAAGAATATCGTTAAACATAGCTTCTGCCTCCTATTCTTCCTTTGCTTTAATCTGTTTGAAGAACAGCTCTATTTCCTTAACCTCAATGCCGGTAACCTTTTTGATGGTTTCACGGACGTTGGTCTTAATCTCACCGGAGGTTTCCGGAATATTTATGCCGGGTTCAATCGAAGCATTAATGCGCACATCAATGCATTGATCCTCCAGCTTCACAATAACCTTTACATGATGGATGCCGTATATTTCCTGCGACAGAACAGCAATATAATCCTCCAATGCACCCTTGCCTACAAGCACCTTGCCCTTATCGCTGTCACTCAGCTTCAGCGAGCTTACGCCCGTCAGTCCCAGGCCGGTAATCAGCAGGCGTACGCTCACCAGCAGCATAATCACGCCGCCTACAGCATAAACCCAGTTGCCCGGAATATGGCTGATAAACGCTACCATACCGGTATCAGAGAAAACGCCCAGGCTGCACAGCAGCGTCAGCACTGAAGCTACCGTCATTAATATCGTATACAGCGTCAGGATAATTCTATCCGCAATACCCATAACAGTTAATCCTCCTCTAAAAACTTCCTATGCTTTTCATCCATGTCTTCCTCCGGCGGCAGCTCAAAATCATGGCTATCATGGAGATTAACCAGTTGCTGCTCAAAGGAATTGGCCTCCGTTGCTTCCGCACGCTTAGCCTGCGCCTGCAAAATTTCCGCCATATCTACATCAGATGAGCTTTCCTTTTCCAGCTCGCTTTCACGCCTCTTGGCCACGCCTTCGACATTGACATCGACAAACTGCACCTCGTAACCTGTCATCGCCTCAATAGCATCTTTAACCTTTTCCTGTACCTCCAAAGCAATCTCCGGAATGCAGCAGCCGTATTCAATAACAATATACACACTGGCATTTACCGTCTTGCCTTCAAAATGCAAATGTACGCCCTTAGAAGCGTTCTCCTTGCCCAAGAAGCGGTTAATGCCATCTGTCAGGCCACCGCTCATGCCGACAACTCCCGGCACCTCCTGCGCCGCCAAACTGGCAACGATACAGATAACCTCGTCGGCAATACGTATATCACCATATTCTTCCTTGTCCTGTGTTTCCGATGCTTCGGCAGCAGCTTCAGCGGCTTCTGCAGCCTTGGCCCTGATAGTGTCCTTTATATTTTTTTCTTCCATATCCGGCACCTCCTGCTCGCTTACGTGCCGGCAGAAGCGCGACAGCGTAATGAAGACAGTTATACATTATTATCTTCTTATTATAACACATTTTATACAATCCGTATGCATAAAATGTATAAAAAATAAGTGCTTAGCCTACATATGATTGATTCCGCTTTTCGCTTACAGTACATGAGCAATACAAGGGAACGCAATACTTCACATATCATATGCAACGCAAAAAGACCACTCCGCAGAGTGGTCTTTAAGAATAATTTCAAATTAAGCTTACAGCGCTGCTTTAACCTTTGCAACCAGGTTTTCAACAGTAAAGCCGTATTTTTCCATCATTACATCGCCAGGTGCGGAAGCGCCGAAGGTGGTAATGCCCAGAACATTCTTTTCAGTGCCGGTGTAACGGCTCCAACCGTAAGGAACGCCTGCTTCAACAGCAAATTTGGTTACGCCTGCAGGCAGAACACTTTCCTTGTACTCATCACTTTGAGCATCAAAAGCATCCCAGCAAGGCATAGATACAACGCTAACGTCAATGCCCTCTTCTGCCAGCTTAGCCTGTGCAGCCAGTGCCAGATGTACTTCACTGCCGGTACCGATAAGAACAGCCTTAGCCTCGTTCTTAGCCGGACTCAGTACATAAGCGCCCTTATGAGCGTTTTCATGGATGGTTGCTGCATAGTCATGCAGTACAGTCAGCTTTTGACGGCTCAACAGCAGGCAGGTCGGTTTATGCTTGTTCAGGCAAGCCTGTTGCCATGCGGTAGCAGTTTCCAGAGCGTCAGCCGGACGGATAACGCTTACGTTCGGAATCAGACGCAGAGCCATAGTGGTTTCAATCGGCTGATGAGTAGGACCGTCTTCGCCCAGTGCAATGCTATCGTGAGTCAGTACGAATACAGACTGAATTCCCATGAGTGCAGCCATACGGATGGTAGGACGCAGGAAGTCAGCGAATACCAGGAAGGTGCCGCCGAAGGGAATGAAACCGCCATGCAGAGAAATGCCGTTCAAAACGGTACCCATAGCGTGTTCACGAACGCCAAAGTGAATGTTACGGCCGGTTCTGTCCAGCTTGGAGAAGTAACCGCCGGTTTTCATGATAGTTTTGTTGGACGGGCCAAGGTCAGCACTGCCGCCAACCAGCTCAGGCAGCTGTGCAGCCAGAACTTGGATAATATCGCCGCTTGCTTCGCGGGTAGCGTTCTTAACGGTATCCTTGAAGATTGCTTCCAAAGCAGTCAGGTTAACCATGGAGTTGCCGGCAATGCGGTCTTCCATTTCTTTAGCCAGTTCAGGATATACCATCTTATAGTCATCCATCAAAGCTTTCCAAGCTGCTTCATTTGCAGCGCAGCCATCCAGCTTAGCAGCAAAATGTTCTTTAACCTCAGCAGGTACATAGAACATTTCCTGCGGCCAGCCGGCTTTTTCTTTGGTAGCTGCCAATGCTTCACCACCCAGCGGCTCGCCATGGCAGGACGGGCTGTCCTGTTTCGGGCTACCGAAGCCGATGTGAGTACGTACAATAATCAGAGAAGGATGCATAGTATCAGCCTTAGCTTCTTCGATAGCTGCCTGCATAGCGTCAACATCCTCGCTGCTTTCTACGCGCAGAACCTGCCAGCCATAAGCCTTGAAGCGGGCTTCAACATCCTCAGTGAAGGCAATATCGGTGCTGCCTTCGATAGTAATCTTGTTGTCATCATATAAGTAAATCAGTTTGCCCAAGCCAAGGGTACCTGCCAGAGAAGCAGCCTCGCAGGAAACGCCCTCCATCAGGTCACCGTCAGAGGTCAGACCAAAGGTATAGTGGTCAACAACCGGGAAATCAGGTTTGTTGTACTTTGCGCCCAGCATAGCTTCGGCAATAGCAAAGCCAACGCCCATAGCAAAGCCGTGGCCCAGAGGACCGGTAGAAACGTCAACGCCAGGAGTCAGGCCGAATTCCGGATGGCCCGGAGTCTTGCTGCCCCATTGACGAAAGTTTTTCAGCTCATCCAGGGACAGGTCATAGCCTGCCAGGTGCAGCATAGCATACAGCAAAGCGCTGCCGTGACCCGGTGAAAGGATGAAACGGTCGCGGTTGAACCATTGCGGATCAGCCGGATTATAATTCATAAAGCGGTCCCAAATGGTGTACATCAAAGGAGCGGTACCCAGAGGGAAGCCAGGATGGCCGGATTTAGCCTTTTCTACCTGGTCTGCTGCCAAAAAGCGAAGAGTGTTTACACATGCCTGATCAATTTTCTGCATCGAGAAAACCTCCATTTTCCAAAATTATCTACATTAATTATATCATACTTCCCTATATTGTCTACACTTTTTCGTCAAAATTGTAAACTATTTACACTTTTAACTTAATCCCTAAGCGAAGGTAATGATATGATATTATTATTTTCCCGTGCTTCCGAAGCCGCCGCCGCGTACTGCCTTCTCCACCTTATCGTCGTCATCAACGGTCAGGTAGTTATAGAAAATACCCTGAGCAATGCGCTCTCCCTGTGGAATCGTAACAGCCTCGGTACCCATATTCATCAAAGCCACCATAATGTGACCTTCGTTATCAGCATTATTATAATAATCGGCATCAATAATACCGACATTATTCACCAGCATCAGATGCTTCTTTACCGCCATGCTGCTGCGGATATGCAGGCCCAAGAACTCGCCTGTCTGCATATAAGCCTTCACACCTGTAGGCACCAGCACCAGCTTACCCGGCTCCAGTACAACCTCTTCGGCAGCGCTGATGTCATAACCGGCGCTGAACTGTGTCTTGCGCTCCGGCATCGGGAACTCAACATCCATATACCTGGCAACCTTTTCAAAACCACGTGTTTTCATTAGTAACTCACTCCTCCAATCTACAAAAAAGAGCTGTCACAAATGCGACAGCTCTTTTAAATTCACAAATTATTTTTGTACGCTCTTCATCAGAACAGCCTTGCGGGACAGGTTAATGCGGCCCTTGTTGTCGATTTCGGTAACCTTAACAACAATTTCATCGCCAACACTTACAACATCCTCAACCTTATCTACATGCTCGGTAGACAGCTGGGAAATATGTACCAGACCTTCCTTGCCCGGCAGAATCTCAACGAAAGCACCAAAGTTCATCAGACGGGTAACCTTACCGGTATAAACCTTGCCAACCTCAGCTTCGGCAGTAATGCCTTCGATCATCTCGATAGCCTTATTAGCAGCCTCGGTGTTAACAGCAGCGATAAATACGCGACCGGTATCATCGATATCAATCTTAGCGCCGGTTTCGTCAACGATTTTCTTGATCATCTTGCCGCCAGGTCCGATAACCTTAGCAATCTTATCAGGATCTACATGGATAGTAGTAATCTTCGGAGCATATTTGGACAGCTCTTTGCGCGGTTCGCTGATGCATTCCATCATTTTGCCCATGATGAATTCGCGGCCACGTTTAGCCTGTGCCAAAGCCTGAGTGAAGATATCCTTGTTGATACCGTCAATCTTAATATCCATCTGGATAGCAGTAATACCTTTTTCGGTACCTGCAACCTTGAAGTCCATATCGCCCAGAGCATCCTCCAGACCTTGGATATCAGTCAGAATAGTGAAGTATTCGCCATCCTTAACAAGGCCCATAGCAACGCCGGCAACAGGAGCCTTAATAGGAACGCCTGCATCCATCAGGGACAGTGTGCTTGCGCAAACAGAGCCCATGGAGGAGGAACCGTTGGATTCCAGAACCTCGGATACCAGACGGATTGCATACGGGAACTCCTCTTCGGAAGGAATAACCGGACGCAAAGCACGCTCAGCCAGAGCACCATGACCGATTTCACGACGGCCGGGGCTACGCAACGGTTTGGTTTCGCCTACGCTGTACGGCGGGAAGTTGTAGTGATGGATATAACGCTTGGTTTCCTCAGCGCCAAGGCCATCAAGAATCTGTGCTTCACGCAGCGGAGCCAGAGCCAGAACGTTCAAAATCTGAGTCTGACCACGGGTGAACAGAGAGCTGCCATGCGGACGAGCCAGCAGGCCAACCTCGCAGCTTACCGGACGTACTTCGTCTAATTGACGGCCGTCAGGACGAATCTTATCTACAGAGATAGTGCGGCGAACGATTTTCTTAACCAGCTTTTGGGTGATGTAAGCAACGTCTTTAGCATTATCAGGATATTTCTCCAGGAATACTTCAGCGATTTCAGCTTTAACCTTAGCAACGTTTTCTTCGCGCTCCAGTTTGTTAGCATCCATAAGAGCATCTTTGAGTTTTTGAGCACCGTATTCTTCGATTTCCGCAACCATTTCTTCAGGCGGAGCATAGAACGGAACTTCCATTTTTTCTTTGCCGATTTCAGCAACGATTTTCTCCTGGAACTCAACGAGTTGTTTGATTACGCCATGACCGAACCAGATAGCATCCAGCATGGTTTCTTCGGAAACTTCGTTAGCACCAGCTTCTACCATCAGGATAGCGTCTTTGGTGCCGGCAACAGCCAGGTTCAGTTGGCTGATTTTAGCCTGTTCAACAGTCGGGTTGATGATGAATTCACCATCAATCAGGCCTACACGCACACCGGCGATAGGACCTTCGAACGGAATATCGGAAATAGACAGTGCGCAGGATGCACCGATCATAGCGGGCATATCCGGAGCATTGTCTGGATCAACGGAAACAGCGGTAGCAACGATTTGTACATCATTGTGGTAGCCTTCCGGGAACATCGGGCGAATCGGACGGTCAATCAGACGGCTGGTCAGGATAGCCTGCTCAGACGGACGGCCTTCGCGTTTAATAAAGCCACCGGGGATTTTACCTACGGCGTACATTTTTTCTTCAAAATCAACAGTCAAAGGGAAGAAGTCTACACCCTCACGCGGGGTTTTGGTGCCGGTAACGGCAACTACTACGGCGGTATCGCCATAACGAACTAATACAGCGCCATTAGCTTGTTTTGCAATCTTGCCGGCTTCAATAGTAAGAGTTCTGCCGCCAAGATCCATGCTGTAACTATGCATATCTTATGCCTCCTATTCTTTTCACACATTGTGTACCTGCATATTATTCGCCGTCAATCAGAAAAATCCTCTATATTTTTACGGCTTTTTAAAATTTTTTTGAAAAAATTTCTACAACAGACAAAAACAGCCGGCAGTTCTGCCCAAGGCAACACTGCCGGCCGTCAGAAATACATTTTTACGCCATTAAAAGCCCATAAAAAGACGCATAATAAACAAAACTATTGCGCCGACAGCAGCAAAGACAATAAACGTCGGCAGCAAAAAGAAGATAACTGCCACAATGCCGCACAAAATCAGAAAAGTAATCAGAATGCCGCTGCCGCAGCCAAAGGTATGTACCTTGATATTCGGCGGCACCTGCTGCTGTCTTTCATTATAAGCATCAGCACCGCTGTCATATACAGCGCCTTCCCTGGCACTTTTGTTTTCCTCTGTGCCTGCGCTCTCGTCTATCGTCACGCCCTCAAAGGTATCGCGCTCCTCCGGACTGAGCACCTGCGCATCAATCTTGAACTGATAATGGCAGTACGGACATTCCACTGTGCCGGGAGCAACCTCGTGGCCGCAAAAATCACACTTCATATTCTGGTGCCTCCTCTCACTGCAGCAGCATTAGCAGCAAACCCTCTTCGTTAACATAACGCGGGTCGTGTGCCTCCAGCTGCAAGGTTTCATTTAGCATATCTATCATCTGCTTCAGCTTTGCATGGTCGGTAGCACGGCACATAGCAAAAACCTGCTTTTCCGTAAAGGTATAAACATCATTCAGCTTAACAAAGCAGTACATAACCGCTGCCGTCCAATGCTCAAAATCAGCGTCTGTATTATCAGGCAAAGCATTGCCACGAAGCATAAAATCGCTCCACATGGTACGCATCAGCTGTATATCATAGGCAGAAAAAAGGCCTGTTCCTCTAAGAGATTCCAGCATTGCCGAGGTCTTGTCCTCAAGCAGTGCCGCAGGCTGATAATTACTTATCTGCGTACTGAAATTAAAGCCCTCCATACGCACATAGATTGCATACAAAACAGAAACATGGCGTACGAACATCGGATTACGGTTGATGAACTCCTCCCAGCTCATCTCGCCGCTTTGGCGCACGGCAACCCAGTCTTTCGCCGCACTGACAACCTCGAAAAAGCGCTTACGCGAGGTCTGCGACATCACCAGTCCGCGCAGGAAGTTCATCACCATAGTATTTTCATAAAAAATATGGCCCATGAAAATATAGCCTTCTGTGTCAATATTATCATCTACCGGCAGCATCAGCGTATATTTTTCATTGGTGAAAATATTTCTGCAGACATACATTCCCTCTTCCGTACGTCTTTGCACATCAAAGAGAACCAGCTTTGCCTTAATCAGCTCATTCAAAATATCAACGGAGGTATCCATCTCGGAAGCATCACGGCAAATTACATCACGGTAATGCTGCAGAGGCGTTTTGTCATCTTCAAGCAGACGATAGTCAAAGAGAAAATAATCCCAAAAGGTCTGTGAATATTCCTCCGTGCCCGGCTTTTCCTGAACAGTACCGTTCTGAAAAATACCGCCGAAGAGAAAATCGGCCCGCTCCAAATCACGGCGGAACTGCTTCTGCGTATAGTAGCTTTGCACATCATCCAGCAAATTCTGCATTCTCTCGCCGATGTTCAGATACACCTTCGTCGGCAAATCCGGCGTGGAATACAGATTATAGCGGTCATTCCCAGGCAAAAAGCTGCCGTCCCTGCCGACAATCTGCAATCTGCCGTCAGCCAGCAGCTTAGCTTTAGCTTCGGCAGGCGCATTATCACGGGTAATAATGCGTTTCTTTTTCATATATGCATAAAACTCCTGCATAACATCCAGGAAATGTGCGATGTTGCTCTCCGTTGCCGGGAAGCCGGAAACATTGCGGCAGCACCAGCCTACGCAGTCAATAAAATCCTCACGTGACATATCACCGAGAAAGTTCTCGGAATTGCCAAGGTAAATACAAAGAATCGTAATATAATCCCAAATCTTGACCAGCTCGCCATCCTTGGCTCCCTGCCATGTTTTATAGCGCAGGAAATCCTCAGCACAGGCTTGCTGCAGTACCGAATTCCATTCTTCATCCTGTGTATAAAATTCTTCTATCAAATCGAAAACATTAGTCATTTTTTCTCCATTCTCTGACGTATTATGGAGATATTATACCACACTTTTGTGGCTAATTTATGTTTTTTTGCGCCAGCTGTGCCGCCAGATAGATATCCTGCAGCGGTACTCCCTGCTCCTGCGCCAGTTTGGCAGCGCTGTCATATTCCACATAACAGCGTTCGCCGTTCTCCAGCAGGCAGCGCTTCACCGCTACATCACCGTAAGCAGTGTGCACCACATCCCTGCGACGCGGCAGCACAGTGCGTTCCATGCGCGCACGACGGATGCCGATTGTTGTCGTTTCCGCAAAAATCAGCGCTTCCAATTTCGCTCTGTCCTCCTCGCGGCAGATAACAGTAAGCTCCCACGCCGGACGGCTCTTCTTCATAAACACCGGTTGATAATGAGCATCCAACGCTCCTGCCGTCAGCAGGCGCTCCAGCGTGTAGCCCAAAAGCTCGCCGCTGCAGTCATCAATATCAGACTGCAGCTGGCAGACGCAGTCTGTCTGCAGGCTGTTATTTAAAGAGTTTTTTTTTGCGCGTTATCCTCAATCAGCAGCGCACGCAAAATGCTGGGACGCTCATACTGACGCTTGCCTGCTCCCAGACCGATGCCCAGAATCTTAAAGCTCTGCGGCAGCTCGTCCGTAGTCATCAGCGCAGCAGCGGCAGCAGCACCGGTCGGTGTAACGAACTCGCCCTGCACCGGCAGCAAGCGTACATTAAAGCCAAAGCGCTGCATAATATTGGCCGTTGCAGGAACAGGCACCGGCAGCACGCCATGCTGGCAGCGGACAGTACCGCGTCCCTCGCAAAGCTCCGGCACAATTACGTTTTCAACACCAAGACTGTCGGCACACACAGCAATCGCCACAATATCAACGATAGAATCAATCGCACCAACCTCATGGAAATGCACTGCATTCTTCTCCACAGCATGCGCCTTTGCCTCAGCATCCGCAATAATATCAAAAATTTTCAACGCCAATGCCTTGGCTGCAGCACTCATATCCGTAGCATCAATAATCGCAATAACCTCCTGCAGACCGCGGTGCTCATGGTGATGATGATGCTCATGCGGCACATGGCTGTGCTCATGTTCATGTTCGTGTTCATGTTCATGATGATGTTCGTGTTCGTGCTCATGGCTATGCACTACAGCATCGCCGTTGCCATGCAAAAAGGCCATATCATGGTCATGATTAGCATGCTCCTCGTCCAGAATAACATCAAAATCGCAGCAGTCAACGCCTGCCTTAGACACTCTGCTGATTTTATACTCAAAGCCCTTTGCAGGAATACTCTGCAAAGCCTTATCAAGTACCTCCTTATCCGCGCCCAAATCTAAAAGTGCTGCTACCAACATATCGCCGCTGATGCCGGCATTACATTCCAAATATAAGCTTTTCATAATCTTCCTCCTAACCAAAGCCTGCATACTCGTAACAGGCTGCTGATAAAATTCGCTGTAAGTATAATTTAATCCTGCTTTAAAGTTTCATTCATGCTGCCTGTACGGTAGCCCTGTAAATCAAGTGCCACATAAGCAAAGCCTGCAGCCTTCAGTCCTTTGTAAATTGCGCTGCGCATCGGCTCCGCCACCGCCTGCTCCAGCTGCTCGGGTATCAGCTCAACACGCGCCAAGCTGCCATGCACACGCACACGAAACTGCTTAAAGCCCAGCTCCCACAAAAGCTGCTCCGCCTTATCCACCGCCGCCAGCTTCTCCGCTGTAATACGCTCACCGTAAACAAAGCGCGAAGCAAGACAAGCAAATGACGGCTTATCCCAAGTCGGCAGCTGCAGCTTATGCGACAGCAGGCGGATTTCCTCCTTCGTCAGCTCTGCAGTGCGCAGTGGGCTCTGCACCTTCAGCTCCGCCAAAGCCCTCAGACCGGGGCGGTAATCGCCCAAATCATCCATATTCGAGCCTTCGCAAAGCACAGCACCGTTTTCCTGTGCAATGCGCAGGAAATTACAGAACAGCGTTTTTTTGCAAATATAGCAACGGTCCGGCGGATTTTCGGCAAACCCCGGCACCTGCAGCTCATCAAAATCAAAGTAAAGATGACGGATTCCCTGCTTCCGACAGAACTCCTCTGCCTCTGCTATATCACGCTGCGGCACAACGCCGGAACGCGCCGTCACCGCAAGCGCCTTATCGCCCAAAGTCAAATGCGCCGCCTGCAGCAAAAACGTTGAATCAACGCCGCCGCTGAATGCAATCAGCACACTGCCCAAGCGCCGCAGCTCCTGCTGCAGCACAGCAAACTTGGCTTCTGCCTGTGTTTCCAAATCTTTATCTTTTGGCATATTTTTCTCCCTCATAACAAATTAAACGCATAGCTAGCCCCCTTCCGCCTCGCTTAGCTCGGCACCTTCCCCGAGGGGCAGGCAAGAAAGGTTAGACTAGCAATTAATATATCGCAAAGCACAACCATCAGTCATCGCCTGCGGCGATGCCAGCTCCCTTGCAGGGAGCATATAAAAGTTTATATCTCCCCTGAAAGGGGAGGTGGCTGCGAGCTTTGCGAGCAGACGGAAGGGTTAGATCTCACTTACACGCCAGCCTGTTAATCTGCGTCGCAATAATCCCCGCGCCATAGCCATTATCAATATTCACAACAGAGACGCAGTTAGCGCAGGAATTAATCATCGTCAGCAGCGCACTCAGCCCATGAAAGCTCGCACCGTATCCGACAGAAGTAGGCACCGCAATCACCGGATTACGCACAAGGCCTCCGATAACACTCGCCAGCGCTCCCTCCATACCTGCAGCCGTCACCACACAATTCGCCTGCTGCAACAAATCAACCTTATCCAAAAGACGGTGAATCCCGCTCACGCCAACATCGTAAAGCCTCTCCACATGCGTCCCGAAAAACTCCGCCGTCTGCGCCGCCTCCTCCGCAACGGGAATATCGGCAGTACCCGCAGTACAAACAACAACACAGCCGCAGCGCACCTTATCCGGGCGCTCCTGCTTCAGCGTCCGCGCCACCGGATCATAAACAATATCAGGCAGCTGCCGCCGCACCAGCTCATACTGCTCCGGCGTTGCCCGCGTGCCGAACACCTCACCCTGCTCCGCCAAAAGACGCTTATAAATATCTGCCAAATACGCGTCAGGCTTACCGCTGCAGTAAACAACCTCCGCAAAGCCAGTACGCTGCTCACGCGAAGTATCAAGACGCGCATAATTTAAATTCTCGTACGCCTTACGATTAAAATAGCGCTCCGCCTCAGCCACCGACAGCTTGCCACTACGCACCTGTTCAAGTACACTCCTGGAGTCCACTTTATACCTCCTTTTATGACAAAGACTTAGTCCGCCACCCAGCAAACTAAGTCTTGCATATATAAATATTAAATTTCGATTTTATTATAGCGAAAACATACCCGCAACGCAAGCATTCTTCACATCAAGCCAAAATTACACCAGATTCTTCACAACCGCCAGCTCCATCTTGTCCGCAGGAATAACCTCGGAATGCAGCACAGGCAGATTCTCCAACGCCAGCATACGCGGCGGAATCTCCGTACCGGTATCGGCATGCAGCTTTTGCAGCAGCTCAAAAGGATTGCTTCCCTGCGGCTGAGCATCATCAAGTGCTGCCAGCACGCTGTCGGCAAACTTATACGGACTTGCGGTAGACAGCACCACGGTATAGGTTTCATCACTGGTCAGGAAGCGATATTTTTCCAGCACACGCCAGGCAACGGCAGTATGCGTATCCATCAGATAATGGTAATCATTATAAATACGGCCGATAGCCTCCTTCGTTTCCAGCTCATCAACCCAGGCACCGAAGAATTGGCTTTGAATCTGCTTCAGATCATCGCTGTCAATCTCATAATGACCTTCGGTATTCAAACGCTTCATATAATCTGCCACACGCGCAGCATCATGCTCTGTCGCACTGTAAAGCAGGCGCTCCAGATTACTGGAAACAAGAATATCCATAGAAGGAGAAACAGTTTTAAAGAACTCACGGCGTCTGTCATAAACACCGGTATTTATAAAATCAGTCAGCACGTTATTGCTGTTGGATGCACACAGCAGTCTGTCAATCGGCAAGCCCATCAGCTTAGCGTAATAGCCTGCCAGAATATCACCGAAGTTGCCGGTAGGAACAACAAAATTAATCGGGTCACCGGCAGTAATCTTACCTGCCTTAACAGCATCTACATAAGCGCTGAAGTAGTAAACAATCTGCGGCACCAGACGGCCCCAGTTAATAGAATTGGCAGAAGAGAAGGTATATCCCTTCTTCGCCAGCTCATCACTGAGCGCAGTATTGCCGAAAATTTCCTTCACGCCGCGCTGAGCATCATCAAAATTACCCTCAATACCGAAAACCTTAACATTTTTGCCTGCCTGGGTAATCATCTGCTGCTTCTGGATATCACTCACACCCTCGCTGGGGTAGAAAACGATAATCTGCGTACCCGGAACATCAGCAAAGCCCTCCAAAGCAGCCTTGCCGGTATCACCGGAGGTAGCAACCAGAATAACAACCTTATTCGTTTCACCGGTCTTTTGCATCGAACGTGTCAAAAGATGCGGCAAAAGCTGCAGTGCCATATCCTTAAAAGCAGACGTCGGGCCATGCCACAGCTCCAGCACACCGGTGTTATCATTTACCTGTACCAGAGGCACAGGATTATCACCGAATTTTTCCGGCGCATAGGCAGCATTTACACATTCGCGCAGCTCGTCCTCGCTGAAATCAGTAAGATACTGCAGCAGAACATCAACAGCACGCTCCGTATAAGGCTTGCGCTCCATCGCCTTTATATCAACCATACGCATCGCAGGAATATTCTGCGGTACAAACAATCCTCCATCCGCTGCCAAGCCACGGGTTATCGCGTGTGCAGCGGAAAACAAATCAGTTTTCCCTCTTGTACTAACATATAACATATATTCAACCTACTTTCTTCTTTAAATTTTGACATCATACTGCCGTCAGCGTTAATAATACGCCTTCAGGCCAGCACAGTCGTATTTCTTTCAAACACAATTGTGCAAATAGGTTATCAAGACTATAATAGCATATTTTATAGGAAGGAACAAGAGTTACTCTGCAAAAATCAGCGGTGCCACCGTTGCAGCCGTAGCACGCTGCAAATCAGCCGGTGCCGCAATAATCTGCATACCGCGCTGACCGGCACTGATTGCAATCTCCGGCCAGTTATTGCTGGTTTCATCCATATATACAGGATAGTTCTTTTTAGCGCCCAAGGGTGAACAGCCGCCGCGAATATAGCCTGTCAGCGGCAATACCTCCTTCAGATGCACCAGCTCGGCACGCTTATTGCCGCTGGCTCTGGCCAACGCCTTTAAATCAAGCTCGCCGTCACCGGGAATTACGGCAAACATAATGCCGTTCTTGTCACCGCGTACTACCAGTGTTTTGAATACCTGTGATGCAGGCATGCCAACCTCTGCGGCAACATGCACAGCATCCAGATGCTCCTCGTCCACCGGATATTCCATAATACGGTATTCTATCTTCAGCTCGTCCAGACGGCGGGCTGCATTAGTTTTTTTGTTATGTTTCATCAGGAAAAACCCCCTCTATGCTAGAGAAATTACTTCATCTCTGTTATAATAGCACTATAGTAATGTAAAATGCAAATAAAATTGTGAGGACAATAAATTGAAGCTTAAAATTATCTGCGGACAGCTGGAAATTACTCCCGGCCGTCCTGATGTAAACTATAAGAAAATCATTGACGCTATCGAAAAAGCACGCAGCCTTGAGGCAGATATCATGCTGCTGCCGGAAATGGCACTGCCCGGTTATCTTATCGGTGATATTTGGGAGCAGCAGACCTTTTTGGATGACTGCGCCTATTATACCGAAAAAATTGTCGCTGCCTCCGAAAATATCTGTGTAATCTTCGGCAGCGTTGCCACCGAACCAGGCAAGCTCAACGAGGACGGACGCGTGCGCAAATACAACGCCGCCTTGGCCTGCCAAAACGGTAAGCTGCTCGACGGTTATCAGGGACGCAGCTTCTTCATCAAGAATTCGCTGCCCAACTACCGCGAATTTGATGACTGCCGTCATTTTTACAGCCTGCAGAAGCTTTGCGCCGAAGAAGGTGCAAGCGTCAGCGAAGCACTGCAGCCTTTGGAAATCGTCATCCGAGGCACAAGCCTGCGCATCGGCGTCATGCTGTGCGAGGACGGTTGGACGGAAAACTATCACCTCAACGTACCGCAAACGTTGGCAGCCAACGGAGCACAGCTTTTATGCAACCTTTCCTGCTCCCCCTATACACTTGGCAAAAACCGTAAGCGCAACCGCCTTTTCAGTGCGCAGGCACGCACCGCAGGCATTCCGCTTATCTACTGCAATAACGTCGGCATCCAGAACAACGGCAAGAACATCTTCACCTACGACGGCTGCAGCTCCGCCTACAACGATGACGGCAGTCTGGTAACCTCTGCGCCCATGTATGCCGATACCTTTTTGGAATTCACCTGGGATACAGAAGCAAACTGCATCATCCCCACCTGTCCGCCGGCAGAGCTGCCAAAGGAGCCGGAATCCGTGTATCGCGCTCTGCGCTACGGCACAGCCAAATTTCTGCAGCAATGCGGCATCAAGCGCATGACCATCGGTCTTTCCGGCGGCATCGACAGCGCTGTAACCGCCGTCATGTATGCGGATATTTTAGGACCGGAAAATATCCTGCTGCTCAACCTGCCTTCACGCTTCAACTCCGCTGCCACGCGCAACAGCGCACAGCAGCTGGCGCAGGCACTTGGCGCCAACTACGCCGTAATGCCCATCAGCGAAAGCTATGAGCTGACTGTCAAGCAACTGGAAGAAACTCCCATCACCCATCTGGCAGACGGCACAAACTTCAACCTGCAGCTCAGCGGACTGATTAAAGAAAATATCCAGGCCCGCGACCGCGGTGCACGTGTCATCGCTGCTGCGTCAGCAGCCTTCGGCGGCGCCTTCAGCTGCAACTCCAATAAAGCAGAGCTGGCTATCGGATACGCCACCTTCTACGGTGACATCTGCGGCGCTATGGCCATGATTGGTGACCTGTGGAAGCATCAGGTTTATGCTCTCGGCCGTTACCTGAATGAAGTAGTCTACAAACGCGAAATAATCCCTGAAGCCATCTTCACCATCCGCCCCAGCGCCGAGCTTTCGGATGCGCAGACAGTAGGCAACGGCGGCGATCCGTTGGTGTATGGTTATCACGATTACCTACTGCGTACCTTTATCGAAAACTGGCACAAAACAACTCCGGCAGATATCCTGCGCTGGTACAAGGCAGGCACGCTGGCTGCAGAGCTAGGCTGTACGCAGGAAGCGATTAACGAAGCCTGTCCCGATGCTGTTGCACTTATTGCCGATTTAGAGCGCTGGTGGAAGCTGTTCGCCGGCTTTGCCGTTGCCAAACGCATTCAGGCACCGCCTGTTTTGTCGCTTACCAAACGCGCCTTTGGCTACGACCATCGTGAAGCACAGCTCACGCCCTATTTCTCACGCGAATACTATAAGCTCAAGGAAGAACTGCTGAAATAAGCAATCTGTCAGGTAGAAGGAAAATATGATTTCAAATATTTTTCTTCTGCTTTATGATTAACAAAGTATATATTTGCTCTTGACATCTGTTTAATTAAATAGTATAATACCTTTTGTATTCGGGGTGTAGCGCAGTTTGGTAGCGCACCTGCCTTGGGAGCAGGGTGTCGCAGGTTCGAATCCTGCCACTCCGACCATGCGGGTGTAGTTTAGTGGTAAAACCTCAGCCTTCCAAGCTGATGTTGTGGGTTCGATTCCCATCGCCCGCTCCAAGTTAATATGGTTCAGTAGCTCAGTTGGATAGAGCAACGGCCTTCTAAGCCGTGGGTCGGGGGTTCGAATCCCTCCTGGATCACCATGAAAGAAACCCCGCAACCATGCAGGTTGCGGGGTATTTTTGTGTGTAAAAATTGGGCTTTTCAGTTGTTGATTTTTGCTGTTTTTTGCCCTGTTTTTGGCTATTTTTTAGGCGCGTTGGCCCCAGCGTTGGCCCCAGCGTTGGCCCCAAATATAAACTATTATTTAAGTGCCGCATACACCACAACACTGCCGGCAATAATCTGCCAAAGCAGGCGCTGACGCTCAATGCGCCGCGTCCTGCGCTGCTCCTGTCTGATGCTCTCCGATAAGCTCATCAAGGATGCGTTTTGCTCGTCGATTATCTGCTTTGAGCTGCTCAACGAGCTCTTTGCTGTCTGCAGCTCTTGTCTGAGCTGCCTGATTGAGCTCTGCTGCTTGCTCAGCGTGCTGCTCTGCGCGTCCAACAGCTCCTGCAGCTGTATCAACCTCAGCTCCTGCCTGTCGGTTAAGGTCCGCAGCTCGATTAATCTGCTGAGCGGTACGCTCACTGTCGCTTCGGCCGCCGAAGCAGGCGTACAGGATAGCTGCTGCGACAACAGCGCACAGACACACAGCGCCGATACGATATATCCACGTTTTGTCATACATCCAGCAGCCCCCAGTCGATATCGTGCCCTGCAAGATAATTATATGTAGCTCTCGCTCTGTTGGCATAGCCTTGTTTGTAGGCGTTGCCGACGGCAGCCGCTACATAATACTCATCCTCAAAGACAGTGGCCAGGGCAGACAGGTCATCGACGTTATAACCCCGGTTTTTACGGTTACGCACAAAGACGCGTACCACGTTGGTGCTTGTCGGGCACCACATGCCGGCATAAATTACGCATTTGCTGTCGCTGATGTACGGCATCAGCGCGTCAACATAGTTGAGGCAGTCAGCCGCCAGTATCTCCAGCTGAGCAGCTCTGCCCTGCTCGCTGTCAAGGACCGCACGCAGCTCATCCAGTTCGCCGGAATTGATTATATCGGAGTATGTGCGGCCGATAAATTTACGGCCGCCGTCAATCCAGCTCAGGAGGTTATCTCCACGGCCGCCCTCCCACTGGCTCACTCCCATGCTGGGATAATTGCCGGCGGTGCTGCAACTTACAGAGTCATATGCTCCCTCGATGCCGGTGGCGATGATGCCAGCAGCTACTTCGTGTGCTAAAAGATGTCTAAGGTCCATAGTTATCATATCCTTTTTTTCTTTATTGTGTCAATCAGCCCCTGCACAGCTTCCACGCCAGCTGCGTTAAGGTTCTCCACGATAGACAGCAACTCGGTCGCGGTCAGATAGCCGATGATGGTGCTCACAGCCCATGCAGGTTTACTCAGCTCCACCATGATAAGGTCAGCCGTAGCAGCAGCCATAACACAGACAAGGTATACGGCGATTTTGCCCAAAAAGCGATGCTTCATCACTTCGCTTTTAATTTCTCCGGCCTCACGGGCGCGTTTGATACCTATTACGGATTTTAAAAAACTCGGCTCAGCCACGCCCTGCGACTTGAGGTACTCGTAGCTGATAGCCACCCATTTTGTGAAACAGTCGACAAAAACCAACAGGCTAAACGCGTAAAACAAAACTGCGTGCTTATGCAGCAGCAACACCACGATAGCGGTCGCGGCCGCCTTATAGCTCCAGCCGGTGCCTAAGGTCTTGCCGGCAGCAACAACGCTGTCAAAAAATAATTTGTAATTCATTCTGTTCCTCCCATTCCCTTATAATAATAGCAATATATTATAAGGAGTGATTAATTTGCAAAAACGATTAAAATTGCCAAACGGATTTGGCAGCATCAGTTACTACGGCGACAAATGCCGCCGGAAACCATACGTCGCCAAAAAATATATCGGTGGCAGGCAAAAGCCTATCGGTTACTTTGAGAGTTACGAGGCGGCCCTCTCGTACCTCGTTGCGTATAATAGAGATCCATCATTGTTTAACGCCTCCGAGATAACATTTGCTGAGGTCTTCGGTTTATGGTCGGCCGAGCATTACCATAAAATAGCCAAGAGCACACGAGCCAATTACGATGCAGCTTATCGCCATTGTCAGGCTATCCACACGGCCAAATTTGTCAAGCTGCGGCTGCAGGACCTGCAGGCCATCATCCATGATATGAGCGCTGCCGGCATTGGATACGCCAGCCAGAAGAAATGCAGGCAGCTCATGCACAACCTCTATACATACGCTATCAAATACGAAATTATTCCGGCAACAGCAGATGCGTCGCGTTTTGTCGATATTGACCGCAAGGTTACCAAATATCCAAAAAAGCCGTTTAATACTCGCCAGCTCAACCGCGTTAAAAAGCTGGCCGAGAGCGATGAGCCGTTATCCTGCTGGGCGCAGGCTGTTGTGATGATGATATATGGTGGGCCGAGGACGAGCGAGTTTTTGTCCGTCCTCAAAGCAGACGTCAAGCTCAAGCAGCGCTATTACATCATCAGAGACAGCAAGACCGAGGCAGGCCGTAACAGAGCCGTGCCCATCAGCCGCAAGGCGCTGCCCTATTTTAAGGCTTGGATGGATAAGCCAGGCAAAACGCTCATCACTGTAGATGATGGCGCTGCTCTGTCCTATCATCGCTTTAGGACGCGTTTTGACAACGTCATGGATGCGACAAGCTGCCATCACACGCCGCATGAGTGCCGTCATACCTGCGCCACAATGCTCGACAATGCCGGAGCAAATGAGACGGCCGTCAAGCGTATTTTAGGCCATGCCAGCCAAGGTATAACCAAGGGCGTGTATACGCATAAGAGCCTGCATGAGCTCAAAAAGGCAATAGATATGATATAGGCTGTGTTGCTAACGTGTTGCTTAATCGCTTGGCGTTGACGCCGTTAAGCCTTGCCGCTGCCGGGATTTGATGTTGTTAACGTGTTACTCCCCGACAATCATGTCGGGGACATAGCTCAAACCCGTATGTTTGCTGGCTTTGACCGTTATCGCACGTCTAAGGTAACAGCCTTAATGGCTGCAACATCACTCGCAGCCTCTACCTTGTCCTTAGCCTCACGATACGCTATGTGCAAGGCGTTTGAGCGTTGGGCTACCGATGCTACAACGGCACGCAAATCGTCGGCAGTAACCTGTACATCTTGATTATCTGCCGTAGTCCATACAATAGCCGCCTTAGGCCCTAGCACATCCAAGGCTATGATTGCGGCGCTGATGCGATCACGAGCCTTGCTATCGTAATCGTATAGGTGGCCGTCACACGCAATCGGCTCAACCTCTTTGCTGTCCCTCTCGGTCTTAAGCTCAAAAATCTTATGGGCGCGCACGTTGTCGAGCGGTTTCTCAACCTCACCGATAGCAACACCTAAACATCCCAGATCAGCATCCGATATGCTGAGTGGGATAAATGTGCCATCCTGTCCCATAGCCTCCGACAAATCATAGAGGTTGTTATAGATATTATCCTTGTATGTATATGTTTTCACGGCCCGCCTCCTTAGTTAAAGATGATTTTGATTTTATATTTTTTGCCAACATTGGCGGCAGTAAACATGCTTGACACATTTGACGGCACTTTCTGAACGTAGGTATAAAAGCCTACTAAGCTACCTTGATATGATATTTTACCTACTGTTAAATTAACAGTTACGCCCGTTTCAAGTGGTGTGATGTTAAGGCTAATATTGTAACTGCCACTCGTGACCCCTTCTTCTAGAAAAGCAATGTCAAGCCAACCGCCGTAATAAGATAGCATTACCAAAGTCAATGCTCTGCCATTATGCTCAACATTACCTGTATAGTCGCCATAATTGCCATTGTTGCGACTGTATCCATACTGACCGCTCTGCCGTCCCATAGTCATGATAAAGGCATTATCCCCGGTATCCCCGACGCTGCCAGCAGATTTTTTGACAAACATCATCCTGTTAAGTCCCATGGTTGTCACCTCATGTCAGCTTATTAGCCTGCACAATGCTGGTCAGATTGCCATTGCTGTCCTTGGTCATAAGGATGTTGAGCAGCAGGCCGGCGCTGGTGATTGCTAAGTCGGAAGCTGCACCGATATATTTAACCGTGCCGCCGTTGGTGATGGACAGCGCATAATCACCGCCGGCAGTGATGTACGCAGTAAATACCGTTGACTGATTGCTACTGAGCAATGCTGATAACGTCGCAAGGTTAAGGGCAAACGCCCCTGTTGCATAATAAGAGGCGGCTGAGGTAGATGGGCTAACCGAATTGGTGCTGCTGTAAGGCGCTGAGTATTGCTCATAGCCAAGCGTCGCAAGGTTAAACGTTTGCTGCGCTCTCCACAAGTTTTGTCCGGATGTTGTGACAAAATCGGCAAGGTCTGATGTGTTAGCTTTGCCGCCAATAGCCTTCTGCACAAATGCCGTGGTAGCTATCTGCGTGTTATTGGTTCCGGCAGCAGCCGTCGGTGCTGTTGGCGCTCCGGTCAGCCGTGCCCCACCGTTCCAGCCGTTGCCGTTGATATTGCCGACCAGCACAGCTCCAGACTTTTGGCCAGATGTGCATTTATAAAAATTCCAGTTCGGGTCGTATTCATAAAAATCGACAGAATCATGACCCGAATAGCCAAAATCTACAGCGTGATAATAGGTGTTAGCGTCACCCTCGCCCCTAAATTTGCGGCATTGGAAATAATTTGTTGCGCCTGCACCTGTCTGGAAATTTGGTGCTGTAATGCCGCCTGTCATTGTACCGCCCGTCAACGGCAGGTAAGTGCCTGAGCCGCCGCCCATGTTTGCTATAGCCTCGGTAATCACCTTATTTTGTACCGGGTTAGTGCTAGTGTCCGACAGTTCGGCGTCAATGGTTACCTTTTTCATCAGGCCAACAATCGGGTTACCGTCTGCACCTGTTGCCTTTACTCCCTCTGCCAAATCGGCAGCGGTGACGGTATCACCGGTAAGGTCTACCAACGTGTTACCGCCGTATATAACTTTATTCACCGCCATTTTTTCCTACGCTCCTTAGCCTATGGTAACGGTTTTTCCGCCTTGAGCATTATCGCTCTCGTTATACGGGATAGGGTTAACAGTAACCTGTGTAAGGTAGTTAAAACCCTGAGTGCTGTCCGGCAGAATGGTCTGCTGAGAGGTGGACGGTGTAGCAGTCTTAGCCTGTGCCTTAGCGCCCTCAGTACCGCTCATGGTACCCACAACGCCCAAGATGGATACGCCAGCTCTGATGTTGGTTGCAATAATTTTAGCCTGCTCCGTGGTACTGATTGCCACCTTGCCTGCGCCGTCATGGTAACCGATGGGGATGCTGTACGCCTCAGCCTTTTTGCTGATGCTGCCGGTAACAGCACCGTTGTTTTTCATTTCGCCGGTAACTTTGATTTTATTAACATATGCTGTTTTTCCGCTTAAAATTTCTGCGCTGGCAGCAGTCGCATCGCTGGTATCGGCGTCAAATGTACAAGCACCGGTAATAGCCGCACCACTCTTGTCATGTGCGATAACGCCGCTAAGCAGCTTGTCAGCGGTAACGGTATCACTTGTCAAATCAATCAGCGTTTTACCGCCGTACACAACTTTACTAATGGTTTTCTCAGCCATAAATTTCGACCTCCCTTTCGTCGCCTATGTAGATTGTAATACCGTCTGACAAATTGCTTGTTTCGTAGTACGGTATTTTTTCGACTGTGATATTTTTAACCAGATGCTTGTTTGCTGTTGGCAGCTCTTGCACCTCATGCGCTGCAGAGTGTACCGTATAGTCTCCCTCGTACAGCTCAGCACCGATAACAGTCCTTGCCGACAATGTCCCGTGCAGGTTAGCTCTGCCGGGTGACAGCGTACCGTGCAGCTCGCCTTTGCCGGCTGTCAGCGTACCGTGTAACCTCATCAGTAGGTCACCTCCTCCATCAGCAGAAACTCATGCAGTGGGATGACTGTATCGACATAGCCGTCAGCACGTTTGAGCTCGATATCATAGACGTATGCTCCAAACGTCAGTCCCTCGGTATCGGCTGGCTTGATATCCAGCTCGCCGCCAGCAATGATTTTTTGCAGGACGATAGCGGGATTTCTGGCGGCTCTCCGGAGCGTAAACGTCAGCACGTCACCATCGGTCAGCTCAACCGGGGTGCCATTGGTGTCAGTGATGGTGATGGTAAAAACACCGCCGTCGCCCCTGATCATGCTGATGTTGTTGTTGTCAACCTTAAACATGGCGTATCACCTCCTATAATTTTATTGCATCCACCTCGGCAACAGTCTTGCAGGCGTTGACCTCTGCCTGCTTCTGCCAGCCCTCCTGCTTACAATTGCCGATGTGCATCGACAAATCAGCCATCCACTGCATCACCTGCTGCGGGCTGAGCAGATACACGGCTTTACTGTCTTTCCCTTCAGCCACGCCACGCACTGGACAACCGTTAGGATACTTTGCAGCAAAAAGCGGCGTGCTGACGTTGAGGGCGATGCCCTGCATGGTCAGTTGCGTATCTACATCACTGTCATAACGCACAGGCTCGCCGCTGGCGCTGCTGATAAAACCGCCCGTAATGTTGGCTGCTGTCCACTGGCTGACTTCAGCGAGTTTTGCCTGCTTAGCTGCAGGCAGCAGCTCTGCGTCGGTAGGTGCTGGCTTTGGATATACGATGCCGTCATCAGCGATGAGGTATTCGCCGTTGTCATTGCCAATGAGCTTGTTAAAATCATCGTGGCTAACAATGACATAGCCTTGTTTAAGGTAATCGGCGATTTGAGCTTCGTCATATTCGACGGCTAATTTGGTATCTTTTCTGTTGCCATTTTCCGGCAGGATAAGATATTGATTTATACGTTTATCGTTCATATTTTTTCCTTTCTACGCCCTTCGGGGCGATTTCGATTTGCAGTGGGGATATTACGAAGGCACCCAATCAACTGCGAAAACTATCAATCTACCCATAAGCGTAAATAATACACTGTTTGTTACTCATGCGTACAATACATTGGGGTATAGTTGTGGGAGAGTCCCACATATTGCCAAAACTACTACTACTACAATTGAAACTTGTAATGACATGTTCGCTTCAACAGACGGTAAATGCATTCATTATTGGCTTTTGCTAGGCATCTGAGCAGTGGGGAATAACTCCAGAATTAACTTTTAATAGCACAACAACCATTACTTATTCTTTACCGCTTGCAACAACACTATACATTAACGCATTTATGTATGGCGGCGGTCGCGATAAATGCGTTCAACTGCCTCAAATTTTATCCCAGACATCCACATCTGCCCAAATATATATCACTTGGGCGACAGATAGTGCTAGATATTATGGTTCTGTGACTTGGCTTGCTATTGGTAAGTAGCAGTGGGGAAGTAACAACCCCTCGCCTATTACATACCCTATCAGTTTTACGAAAACAGTGTTTACGGTCCTACCGATTTTGCAAACAACCGACGGAGGAAACATGAGTAAAAATCGTTTGTATGTTACCAACCTTACAGTCAAAGGGTTCAGTATTTACAATCCACAAAACAGCTATAATTGGTTAGCTATTGGGCGTTAAATTCCAACCACCATCCACCACGCGCCGTCCATAAGTACACCCGAACGTTCATCGTTAAAGATTATAGACATCTGGCTGTTGGAATAGCTTGCAACATACGGACCTGTGCCTATGTCAGACCTTATCCCACTCATATACAACTGCGTGCTTATAGCATAAATTGTTTTGGTATAAGCTATCGGGAAAACTGCAACCTTGGGAGTGTCAGAACGATATGCATTATAACTTACATATCCCCACTGCTACTTACCAATAGCAAGCCAAGTCACAGAACCATAATATCTAGCACTATCTGTCGCCCAAGTGATATATATTTGGGCAGATGTGGATGTCTGGGATAAAATTTGAGGCAGTTGAACGCATTTATCGCGACCGCCGCCATACATAAATGCGTTAATGTATAGTGTTGTTGCAAGCGGTAAAGAATAAGTAATGGTTGTTGTGCTATTAAAAGTTAATTCTGGAGTTATTCCCCACTGCAGAATTAGCCCATTGCTAAATTTCACATAGCCGTTCTGCGCAAGGTTGGCTGCGACGATGCCGCCGCCCGTCGTCGCGTTAGCAAGCTCACTCTTTAGTATGTAGTCAAGCATGCCGTTGGCAAAAACAGGAATTTTATCGTCCGTTGTGTTGTGGTTAAGCCTAAACGTATAACCGCCAGCGTAAAATTTGCCGTCTTTGTAGTAGATAGGCTGGCTGCTGGAGCCGATGGAGCCGCTGCCGATTAACGCTTTGAATAATGCGTCGGCGCTGGCAGCGCTCACACCTGTGCCGCCGTATTTTTGCGGCAGGACGTTATCCCTGCCAAACAACGCCGTGATTTTGCTCTGCACGAGGGCAAAAATTTTAGACACATTGCCGATGTTGAGCAGATGTGATGCCTCAGCGCTCCTGCCGTCATGGGCGTTTTGCACATCGGTGTCAGTCGCCAGCGCATAACTGTATGCAAGGCGCATCTCCCACGTACAATAATTATCAACAACTGTTGTTTCGTTGCCCGTCCACGTTGGCTCAACGTTGGATGTAGCGCCTGCAATAACGCAGACGGCTACAAGTCCCGGCGGCATGGAGGGCGATGCTACGAGGTCGCCCTCCTTGTATTGTGTTTCCGGCTGCCAAAGGCGGTCGGTCAGCGCCTTTGCCAGCTCATTCTGATTGCTGAGATAATCCTGCATATCAGCATCCGTTGTCGGATTGCTGTCGCCGGGATATCTGTTGTAATTACTAAAATCTAAAATTTTTGGTAACGACATTTAGCATCACTCCTTTCTTAACCGTTTTTTACGAGGTATGGCAGGCTGTTCCATGCGGTCGAGCCGTCGCCTACCTTAAGGTTGCATTTCCCGCCGCTCAGCTTCTCAATGCCAAATTCCCCGGCACCTAACACGGGGTTGACTGATTGCCAGCTGGCGGCTGTGTCAATGCGGTTGTAGCTCTTTCCCTGCTTCTCGTCGATAACAAAAACGCCATCTACAGCCATCAAATTACCTCCTTTTCAAAACCTTGCCATGTGATGTTTGCCGTTACGGCCACAGGGTCACGGCTCCACCCTGCATCGTTGTTGATGCGGTAAAAACGTATCTTGCATGGCGTACGGCTCACGATATCTAGCTGATATGTGCCCTGTAGCGTGCTGCTGATAGAGTCAATCTTGACGGCCGTTGTCTGATAGTTAGGCGTAACTATCGGCAGTTCCAATCCCTCAGCAGGGATAGCGAGCTTTTCAAAATGCTCCTCCCTGTCCGGTACGTCGATAACGGCAATCAGCTTCTTGAGGACTGTTTCCTCGCTGCCGGACGGAGCTTCAAACCGCAAGGATATGCGTTCGCCGGCGTTTACCTTAAATTTGGTTGAGTATTGCTTATAAATGTTGTCGCGATCAATAACCTTGTAGAGGATGTTGGCTGCATTGACGATATCGTATAGCACATAAAAATTACCGGATGCAGGAGCTGTTAGCGTTGCCTCAACATAAAAATCCTGGTACATCAGAGAGCCCCAAAAATTAGCCGTTGGGCTGTCCCAATAATAATTACTCGGAGCGATGTAATGGGTGCTGTTTTGCTTGCTGTGGATGTAGCCGTCAAGCATTACGGAGCCGCTGGTCTGGATGTTGCTCCAATGGTTGGCGCTAAAATCCAACTTATACAGCACGTTATCCTCTAAAGGCTCGCCGAAGTCGACCAGGCACGTTGCAAAATTGGCGCTCTCCTGCCCCGCATTGTCTACGGCCTTAATCATTATCGTATGCACGCCCTGACGGACGGTGGCTGTTTCATACGGCTGGGCGGTTATGAGGCCGTCCTGCACAAGGAAACCTGTGTTCCAGTTCGCGACGCTCCCTTGGATATATTTAAATCTAAAACCTGCTATATCGTTGGGGTTAGGATAATCAAAATCCCAATAATAACGGCGTGTGCCGTTATGCAGCACCTCAACATCAAGCTTGGTGACGTTAGGCGGCAGCTCATCCGAGCCCTCGCTTACCGGTCCGCATACAGCGCCGCTACTCTGCTTTAACCGGTAATTTGTAATAACCTTGACATAGTAGACCGTATAGGCCGTCACATCGGCCTCAGCCGACATGTTGGTGGTCGTTGTGAGTGTACTCCATGTTCTGCCGGTGTCTTTGGATAGCAGGACAGTAAAGCTGTCAGCCTGCGCTCTCTCGGACATCGCCCAGCTGATATACAGATGGCTCATCTGTCTGCCGAGCTTATCTTTCCATCCGACCTGATGTGCATCAAGGTTGATGACATCAACGGCGTTGGGGTCGGTGATGAGCGTTGTGTCTTTCGGCGGGATGGTATAATTCTCGTCAAAAATTCCGTCAGCGTACTCGATAGCTGTTATGGTGTACTCGAGGTCTTTGCTGCGAGTTATGCCTGTAACCGTAAATGGTTTGACAACAGCATCAACCTTGCCGATGCTAAACAAATCGCCGTCCTCTGCATAGATTTTGTTGCCGACAGCCACAGCCTTGACCTCGCCATACGTTCCGGATAAGCTCGTCAGGCTATAGGTAGTCAGGGTGTTATCGGTGCTGCTGCGTATCATCAGCGCATAATCGCTTGCGTTAGCGCCGCTGCTGTCGACAAATTCCATTTTTGCGTTACGTATAATAACCTTGCCGGTGGTACAGCCCTGTACATATACGCCGACAGCCTCTATGCTGCTGATTTCCGACACATCCTCCGGGATTTCCACGAGCGAGTCAAGCTGTATGGTCTTGGTAATCAGCGACGTTGTTGTAATTACGTCCCAAGCTCCGACGTATTTATATTGCCCGCTGGTTGTTGCATAATACATCTCGAGGCCCGCACGCCTAAAGCCTGTCGACCTTGTAAATGCTGCGTTGATATACTCAACCTCACAGGTTACACTTACTGTACATTTGCCAAAACGCTTAGCAACGCCGGGTTTTAACGTCTGATAACCGATAACACTCGATGTCTGGCCTGCTATATATGTTGCCTCGGTAACCACCGGATACAGCAGGTTGTCACGTGCAGGACTCAGCTGCAGCTCATCCGGATCAATAGGCAGGATAACGCTGCCATCGTCGAGCGCCTCCAGCACACGCCCGGAAATAGACCATTGCGGTACGTCGTGAGCGACTTGGATGACATCACCCACCATGCAGCCGATTGCCTCAACGTCAGCTTTAAAACTGATTGTTTTTGTCAAAAGCCGATTGCAATAGAGCTGGTATTTACCCTCCCTGTATGCCTGCTCATAGCTGGTTATGCCGTGCATAGCTATCTGCGTAGGCTGGTTAGGGATATCAAGAGCATCATAATCATCGGAATAGATTGTGAGCGTAGTTTTTTCGTACTCTTTTTCCGCGTCGACGTAGGTCAGCTCGATGCTGTCTGCCCTCTCATCAGTCGAGAGGTAGGACAAGCTGAAGCTCCCCTGCACGATGTTGCCCATCGTAAAGAGCTGCATAGGCTGAGTAGCGTGGTCATAGATGCAGCCAAATTTTGTGCCAAACTGCACAACCATACCACGGCCAACAGGGGCGATGTCTTGGTTAACGATTGTCCAAAAATCTTTCAGCGTAGTTACTTCGAGATTGATTTTAAGATTGAGCCTGTCACAGTTATCGGCCCATCGTTTAAATTGGTCATAGAGCATCAGCTCCTTAGGCACACCTTTATACTCATAGACATACTCATGGTTATTTATATCAATGAGGCGCTCAGCTCCATGGATGAAATCATACGCTGCCCATGCGGGGTTATTGGCCGCCTTGGCCTCATAGGCCTGCGTAGTAGGATTCCATGCGTAGATGATACTGCGCTCCTTAATAAATTCCAGCTGAGGCTGACCGCCGCTTAGTTGGTCGGTTGCCTTGGCCTTGATGCCTAGGAGAGCTACACCCGGATAGCAAAAATCGTCGTAGATAACGCTGCTTAGCTGCGTCCACCAGATGCGCACGGCATCACGGCTGCTGTCGATTTCGGCGCTGCGGTCGGTAACGGTCACGCGCACCTTGTATCGGCCTGCCGGCAGGTTGTCGACTCTAAATTGACGGCGGACGTTGCCAGCCTTTGCGCCAGTAATACGGTTTTCTGAGTCCGCCATCTCAATGGTATACATGCCCTTGGATGCAGCCAGCAGCTTGGCTTTGTCAAACCTAAAACCATAGATATCGATTGTGCCGGTGTCGCCTTTGGTAATGGTTTTGCTCTCCCCGTCAAAGATTTTCTCCCCTACTCTGACGCTTATCTGATTATCTATGACATAGCCATCAGAGTCTTTTGCAGATGATATTATTACTCTGTATTTGTCATTGCGTCGCGAGCTGTCGACCACTACGGCACCCAGCGCGTTATTTTTGGCGTATCGCCCTGCCTGTACAAAGGTTGTCCAATTATCAGAGCCTACAAGAGCATACTGAGCTTGGATATCTACCCAAGCTGTGCCCAGAGAGCCGTTATCGTTGGCATGGTAGAGGCCGTTTTGGCACTCCACCTCAATTATGATACCCTCGGTACTGTTGCCCTCCAGTTGGTCCGTACGCCACTCATTGTTGGCGATTTCATAAGCCACAGATTTTGTCAGGATGGTGTCATTAAAATTTTGTATGACATCCTGATCATTGGTGCCGTTGCGGATATCAAGGGTAACGCTCTCATAATTTTCTACCGGATTGCTGTTGAGCTTGATATCAGATATAGAGAGTTCGCCCTCGCCTGCAGCAACAAGCCAATTAAAATATTGGTCATTACCATCATTACTGGTAAATTTCATTATTGACTGCCCGCCGCTCTTGACCTTGCCGTAGGTAATGGCGATGCCGTTGCCTTGGCCGTCCATTGTACTGACGCCATTCCAGCTGTAGGTCGGGTCCTCTTTATCACCGTACTTGCCCGCGTCAATTTTTGGGGCAAAAAAGCGGCTTACTAAGCTGTTGCCTAAAAACATGACGGCTGCAGCGCCGATGTAGGACGCAGCACCCCACGCAGCGCCGCCAGCAAAAAACGAGCCGCCGCCAACTGCAAGAAGGTTGCCTACACCCATGGCCACAACAGACAAAGCTATAACAGCGATAAGGCCTAAGATAGATTTGCCGCCTTTGGCTACCCTTGGCATAACAACAATCACGCTGTCACGTTTAACAGGTAGCTTGCTGATATCCTCAACAACAGCATCAACCTTGCGGCCGTCAATTTGTATCCACGCTTCCTGATTCGGGAGCTGCTGGGTAAATTCTTCAGTATAAAAATTCAGAGGCCTGTCTGCGGCCTCTGATAACTTGATAACGCGGTCGTGGGCAGGACTAAACGGGTTTTTAACAAATATGACTTTGACCATCTAACCTACCTCCTAACCGATAAATTTGTAAATGCCAACGACCTGTTTATTCCAGGGCGGAGCTGTGATGGAGCTTACGCACACGCCGATGCGCTCACGCGTATGGATAAATTTGCCATCGCCGATGTAAACGCCGGTATGATTGACGCAGCCGGGCGGTGCGTTAAAGCGCAGACCTACCAGTGCCGGTACAGTTATCGGCTCGCCATGCTTATAGTCGACCTCCTGCCATCTGCCGTTGGCAACAGCACCGCGATAGATAGCGTTGATTTTGGCTTTATCGTCCACGCAACACCAATACTCGCCGATGTCCTTGCCGTATCTGGCAAAAATCTCCTTGGTAAGGCCATAACAGTCATAGCCTGCCTTGTTCCGGCCGTCCTGCACAAACGGCGTACCAATCAAATCACTATAATCAATCATACATATACGCCTCCTTGCGGGATGCCCGGAAATGCTCCAAAGCGCTTGCTGTTGCCACGCTCACGGCAATCAGCCAGCGTGTGGTTACATGTGGCAAGACTGCTCGTACAGCCGCAGCGCACGCCCTTGTACTTAAACGGGCAGGTGTTTTTGAGATACCTGCGCCATGGGCGGCGGCTTTTTGTACTGTATGCGTTGCCCAGGCTAAAGCTCACCTTGCTCTCGGTAACCGTGGTCGACTTGACGCTAAAATACTCCTCAAAGTCAGGCTCCGTTGCTGTCAGATCATCACTACGTACGCAACGCAGGATAACTTTGCTGCCAGCGCCGCCACCGCCTTGGTTGAGATAATATTCTAAATCTCGGGTGCTGTTGTCAACGTCAATGGTGATGTTAGATAGCGTGCCCTTGTTATCGTCCTTGCGGTCCGATAACGTAAACGGAAACGCCTGCCACAGCTGATTACGCCAATAGATATCCTCATTGTTACGGACAAGATAGATATGCTCTGCCTCACCCGGAATGATGATTTCTAGTAGTGCCAGATATGCACCATCGCCGTCAACCTTGTTGGCGCAGGCGACGGCTGCGCTTGATAATGTTACGCCCATTGCCTACACCTCCTGCAGCTTGACGCTGACTTGCCAATAGCTTTTGACTTTGAGGCTAAATTTAGGCATCTCGCTAAACCTGACCTCAATTTGCTTTCCGCTGGACGGATGAGTCCAGTTAAAAATCTTAGATCCGTTTTTGGTGGTAATCCTCAAAAATGTTTCCAGGGCCTGCTTCTGGTCCTCCGTCATAGAGGACCAGCTCAGCTCATAGGTCATGCGGTTACGTGTAAAACGTGGCCGCGTTTTTATTGTGCCGTCCTCCATCGTGGAGCGGATAACTGCATCCTCCGGCGTTTCCGTCAGAGGATACTCAGGCTCGATTATAGAGGACGGCCATGTTAATGCTGTTGCCATGTTATGCAAGCGCTCCTTTCAGAATATTGTTGATGCCGCCGTCATTGTTGCTGACAGCCTCCAGCACAACATTGATAACCATGTCTTTGAGATTAAATTGCGTGCTGGCAGATGTAGCCTTGACCTGCTGGCCAGATTTATTCTCAATGATAACTTTTACATTATTAGGGCTGCCGTTGCTGTTTAAAGCTTTAGCAGTCTGCTCCGCCGTATATACACGGCCGGGCTGGCTGAAGTTGACCAGCTCAGGGCCACGCTCACCGACTACCGCCCAGCCATCAAGCAAGCCGCCTTTGGCGTGGAACGATACAGGTGACCACCCCGACATATCCGTATACATCTTAACGTCACCGATGCTGCCGGATGTACCGCCGCCCATGCTAAACATACTCATGATTGATTTCATGATTAAGCCCTGCATGATGACTTTCATCATGGTATTCATGATGGAGTTGGCAAGGTTTTTAAATAAATCGTCAAACCGCTCGCCGATTGACTTGCTCTCAGTAAGCATGTTTTGCCCAAAATTAGCAAAGCTGTCCAACATATCGTCGATGCCTGATTGGATGGTTGCACGCTGGTCATAAGTCTTGTTACGGATGTAGTCGAGAGCATCTTCCCACGCCGTTTTATAGTCGGCGGCCGTGGCGTTCTCCATATCCTGTACGGCGTTGGAATACTCCTGCATAATCTGCAGACGCTGCTCGGTGTTGAGCTGTTGGTTGCTTAAAATCTGCTGGAGCTTATCCTGATAGCTGGTCAGCTCCTCACGGCGCAAGTTGTCAGCCTCTTGAGCGGTAAGCTGATGAGCATCCTGCTCAGCCTGTATCATGTCCATACGCTGCTGATGAGCCTTGATTGTCTGGTCATTGTTTGCCAGACGTCTTTCAGCCTCAGCATAGGTATCCATGAGCTTTTGAGCTTTCTGGATTTCCTCATCAGATACACCAGCCTTAGCAGCGTTTTCGAGCTTTGACTTCATCTTGGTGAGTTCTTCGTCCAGCTTTGCCGCAGCAACGGCCGATGCTTCGCCGGTATCCTCTAAGATTTTGCGGTTAAGTTCCGCCTGCAGGTCATGGACGTTGCCAAGCTCTTTCTGGAGCTTCTGTGCCGCACGCTCGGCAGCGCGTTCCGCTTGGCGTGCTGCTGCAGACGTACCTTTACTACTGTTGCCTTTACCGGTATCGCCGCCAAAATCCTTAGGCTGGATTGAGCTGATATCCGGCATGGAGTTATCAAGCGGCTTGTCTTTTTCCGGCTCGCCGCTCTTGCCGGCGTTGGGGTTGCCAAAATAGCGCCTCTTGGCCTCATCCCAGCTGATGCCGTGAGTGAGAGCGTACACGCCTGCTGCCGCAACACCTACACCTGCACCGATAGCAATGGCAGCACCGCCAACAGACAGCATGCCTGCTGCAGCTTTAGCGAGAGCAACCTCTTTGTAAGCGTCACGCAGCTTGCTGAGGGCAGTAATCATCATGCTTACGCCCTCAATGGCCATGCCAGCCATGGTCAGGTACTGCCCTGTGCTATACGCCCAGCTGTTAGTATCACCGGTGACGCTTTGCAGGACAATACCAACAGCAGTGAGAGCGCCGCCGGTGTAGCCCGCCCATTCCGTGAGCTTGGCGAGCTTACCGGACTGCTTATTAGCGGCGTCCGCAGCTTCCAAATGCTGTGTTTGTGCTGTTATTATCTGTTGAGAGAGCTCGATATTGCCACGTGCAGCCTGCCTTGCTGCCTGATATTGGAGCTTCCCGGCTTCTTCAGCTGATAGTCCGAGTTGCTGATATTTTGCAGACAATGATCTGATTTGAGCTGCTAGTTGGACATAGCCCTCCTCGGCCATCTTGGTGACTGCTTTTTCGACAGTTTCACGCTGACGGATAGCGGTCTGCTTTTTATTTTCTTCCTGCATCACTACCTGCGCAGCTCTCTGTGCAGCGCCTCTCTCGGTTTGATAAGCGGTCTGAGCGTTGGCTGCGTATTGCGTAAAGTGTGAGGAATTGAAATTCTTTGTAAAATCGTAGGCCTTCCACGCTGCAAATGCTAAAGTGATTTTGCCGGCGTTATCTAAGACTATACCCAAAACTGTCCCGAGCGCCTCGACCGCAGGGACGACAATAGGAGCGACAATCTCGCCCATCGACTTAAAGTCTTCGACCATATTAGCAACATGTTGGCCGGCTGTCTGCAGCTTGTTGGTCAGGTCTTCGTTTATGCCTAAGTTATCCGTAAAAAGCAAGCCGGATGTCTGCTGCATAAGCTCCTTGTATTTTTCTTGGACGGGCTTCACAGCAATGCTCATTGCTTTTGAGAAACCTTCCTTGAGCTGGTCTTCCATACCGGCAATGGTGTTAGGCGTTTCCTGCGCTGCACGTTCAAATCCTTTAAGTCGCTCCATCAAGAAATTGAACAAGCCTTCGCTGCTAGCTTTTGCGGCCTTAATGTCAGCATCCGTCAATCCTAAAGCCGTTGCCAGCGTGCTGCTCGCAGGCGTAATGCCGCCCTGCACCAAATCGCGCAGTTCTTGTATAAGCTGCGGGCCAGATAAGCCTAAGGATTTTACTGCGTTCACGCCGGTGGTCGTCAGTTTTTGGATTTCGTCAATCTTCATACCGGCGCCAAGACCTGGACCTAAAAGCGCTCTAAATGTCCCAACCAATTCTTCTGATGTAGCTGCGGTTTTCAAGGCGTCCTCGTTTAGACCTTTGATAATTCCCTGGGAAGCCTTTAGCGCCTGATTCCATTCCATGTTTTTACCATTGATGGTAGTCATGGATGTTAAGATGCCAGCCATGCCGATAGCATTGGTTTCCATGGTCTTGTTAAATTGCAGGCCGGAGCTTACCAATTGGCTGATGCTATCGCTTAAAGCACTAAATCCAAACGCACCAGCTGCCATCTGTGCACCTATTGATGCATAATTTTTAAGGCTGCTGCTGAGATTGGTTACGGCTTTGCTTGTAGCCATAGCCTCGCCTTCGATTTTGCGCAGAGGCCCGCTCATGGCATCGGTCAGCGATATTTTTACTCGTGTTTCGGTTACTTTAGCCATTTGCGGCCGCCTCCTTTTGGTTTAAATATTTTATGTCCAGGTCTTCCAGCTTGCGCAGCCTGTCAATGATATGCCTGTTGGTCTTTATGCCGCTCATGCGACATATGCTTTCAATGCCCGGCCAATCATAACTGATGCAGTACACGCCTGCCATGCCGGCAACATAATTACGGCAATTACTCGTAAGCTCTCGGATGTGCATAGCCTGCGAGTTGCCTGGCATAACGTCAGGCGGCCTATACTCGCAGGTTTTGCAATCAAAATCAGGGTTTATTTTGCGGCAGTCTTTGCAATAGCTGCTGCGCTCGTACTGCCAGCGGACGCAGTCTTCAAGTTTTTTATCTCATCCTCATGGACAATACCGCTCAGCTCCATGGTGCGGGCAAAAACTGCGCTCACATCGCCAACGGTCATACGCTCAACGGGAGCATCCGGATAAATGTTATGCATAACATAATTGAGGTTCAGGCGGCCTAAGCCGGTTTTGTCATCCGGGTGTTTGGATTGATACTCTTTCTGGAGGTCCTCCAGCTTGCAGTATTCGTCAAAATTCATGCCACGGCACTCTAAGATATATTCTTCGTTCATTCCTTACCTCCGATTAATAACTGGTATTTTTATTGGTCAGGGTAACAACGGCAGCGCTGGCGTTGCTGTCATCCTGATAATAAGCATTATAATTAAGGCTCTGCTTGATACCGCCGGGGCCGTCGATACCGGGAGAGGTACGGGCAAATTTGATTTCCGGCAGCAGAATGCTCAGAGAGTAGGTGCCGCTGGAGATAACCATCTCGGCGCTGGTCTCAGTGCTAGCCTCGGCCATGGTGATATACTCTTTGGAGTCAAAAAATGCCTCAACAGTACCGCTGATAGTCATCAAGCCCTCGCAAATTGCCTCGCGGAAACCTTGGCCGCCGATGCAATAGGAGTCACCATCAAGGCCAAAATCAATGTCCATGCTAAAAGAGGTCATCTTGCCTTTGACAGTACCGCCAATTTTAATCTGTGCCTGAAAATTCTGGGCGCGATTAAACTCAGGCTCCACAGCTCTGGTTGCCATAGATGTGGTAGTGATTTCCTCTCTGCCGCCCATCATGCTAAGGGTCGCGGTCAGCTCGCCGTCACCACCGACAGACAAGGACAGCTTGCTGACTTTGCAGCCATGTTCCTTGATGTAGGTGTTGATGCCGGGGAAAGCTTTTTCAATGGTCAGGGACGGCTGATTATCCTTGATTTTAAAAATATGTTTGTAATTATTGCTGGTGTCACCAACCTTTGCGCTGGTCGGGTCACCAAACGCAGCTTTTAGCCAATAGCCAAAAGCAGTGTAATCGACTGGGACAACGATGTCGCCGGAAACTTCGTTGTTGCCGAAGATCGGCTCTACCGGGTTGCGGTTGCCGCGAATGGTCGACGGCGAGGTACTGTTTTGAGAGCAGCCAACGCCGTTAGAGTTAAAAGGCATTCTGACCGCTTTGGTTGCAGCATCGGCAGGGGTTACGCCGTAAGATGTCTCAAAAGCAATCAGAGTGCTGGTCTTGGAGCCTACGCCCCACGGGCAGGTATTTGCCATAAAAATCAATCCTCCTTAATTAAAAGTGGTTTTGTCCGCCGATGGAAATATCTAACGTCCACACGGCAGTCAAAAATCCCTCCCAGTGCCGGGAGTTGTTACCGGGAAGCCCCGGCATGAGCTGCTCCACGGCGGTAGGAGGCTGGCAGCCTCCTTTGTACCGGTAGAGAGCATCCTGCAGCAGCGTGAGCATCTCGCTGGTACGCTGTTGCCCTGCGTAGACAATTACGTCAGGCTGCAGCTCGGCATTTTTCTCGTCAACATCAAGACCGAGAGAAAAAACACACTCATAAGACGCCGTGTTGATGGCAGCGCCCTCCGCTTTGCCAAAATCATGGATAAACAGATATGGTGCGTTGATATCCTGCGGCATGTAAGCCTCAGGCGGGCCGACAATGATGGTGAGGTTTTTGCCAAAATGCATATCGCAGTAGCGGGCAACCTCCTGATCAGCAGCTATGTGTGCTGCAAGCTTTGCACCGATGGAGCATAAATCCTCATTTTGGAGATAGTTAACTAAACTCATGTGTATACCTCATATTTGCGCCTTTTGCCAGCTGTGCGGGCATGGCCGCCGTTTTTCATGTAGCTCGCAACCTTATTTTGGATGTAGCTACCAAGCTGCGGATGGATAATCTCCATAGCAGGCTCAAAGATTGGACGTGCAGGTACATCAATCTGCTTCTTCCGCTCGGAGAGGGGCACGCCTCGGGCTGCAAAAAATCTTTGCAGCCGTGGCGTTACCTGACGCCTAGCGCCAAACTCCTGTATCTTGCCCTCCATGGCTGCCGTCGAGCTGGTCCAGCCTATCGCTACAGATTTGGAAGCAGGATTATAAGCGTAGCCGATAGCGCGCTTTAATTTGCCGAGCCAACCTTTAGGAGCTTTATTGTCCAGCTTACGACGGATTTCAAGCGGGACGCGGTCGGTCCATCTGTTGGACAGGGTGTTGGTGCTCAGCTTTTTTACGTTGGCTTGCACATACCAGCCTATTGATTTGGTCAGGCTGACAATCATTTTAGGGTTATTTGCAAGATAGCTTTTGATGAGCGGCGTTACCTCGTCGCGGATATCTACAGTAATCATCTGTTAAAATACCCCCTCTCATCACATGTCACCTTAACGGTAACGCTGCCTCCGAGAGAGTCGATAAGCTCAATGCCTGCCACGTAATATTTTTTGTTGTCATATACGATGATGTCGCCACGCTTGGGGTTGGGGACATCATCGGTTTTGACAGTAAAATACCCGCTGCCGCTGACAACTACAGTGTTGCTGAGGCGGTTAAAGCCGCCTCGTGACTTCTGCAGTTCATTTTCGCCAACCTCTACAATGGCCGATATTTCCATGCCGTTATAGCTGATTTTTTCCGCGAAAATACCATCATCAAAAGTCGCGTTTTGGATGATTTTCTTAATATATTCATTCATTTTTGACCTCCATATGGAGATAACGAGACGGCCAGCGCCGCCCCGTAAAAGATAGCTTTAGGCGCTAGCAGCCTCAACGCCTACGTTGATAGCTACAAGCGCACGAGTGCTGCCTGCAGCAGCTGCAGCCCAGGCGGTGCCAATCAAGGTATTGGTGCCCTTAGTCGCCGTCGCCTTGCCCTCAGATGTCAGATATACGAGCGCTCCCTGCGCGATAGCGCCGACGGAGTTAAGCTCAAACACGCCGCGCATGGTCAGGGCGATAACGTCGCCAGCTGCGCCGCCAACCTCAGCGACGCCAACCAAGCCACCAGGCAGCTTAATGATGTCGCCAGCGGCAACCTTGTCCGTGCAGGAGTAATCAATTTTATCGCCATTACGGCGGAAAACAGCATTTTCGTTAGCCATTATTATTCACCTCTCATTATTTGCCAGCGTTCTTAACAATGCCAAGAGTAGACAGGGCTTTTACGCCAAAGTCATGGTAAATGCGATATTTCCAGCCCAGGGTATCAAAAGATACCTGACTTTCAACAATCGGAGTCTGGTTGCCGTTTAGGAAATTAACCTGTACGCCGTAGCCATATCTAGGAGCTGCGGCCAGATACCACGCATCGGAGCTCAGAGCATCTAGTTCCGGATCAGAGATAATCTCGAATGCATTAGCAAACGGATTGTTTACACCGGAATGAGAAGCGCTCGGGTCAGCTGCAGAATGCAGCAGTTGCGCAGCAGTCACAGCCTGCGCCACAGGCACAATCAGGTATTTCGGCATGATGCGCAAGAAATGGCCTTTCTTGTCTTTGGCTTTGCGCAGTTTTTCCATCGCCTCAGCCAAAGACGCTACGCTGATAGCGCCTGCGGTGCCGGTGTTGGCGGCATTGTAGGTTGCGCCAGCCAGCGCTTTGTATGCCTGAGTATTGATGTATGCAGCCATGCGGCCGGAAATGATACGCGGAATTTCAGTCAGCACACGCATGTCATCGTTGATAAATGCCTGACGAGTATAGCTGTAGGAACGGCCATAGGTCTCCAAACGTACATTTTCCTTGGATTCGCTCAAATCCATATCAGTAAATTCGCCGTTCTCCGGAATGAGCTTTGGCTCAGCTTCTGCGCCAATTTCCACGATGTTGGCCGGGCGGAAGTCGTTCAGGGAGTCAATATGTGCCCACTCCTGATAAGTAGTGTTGGCAGCATCGTAGCCATCTTTGATGGTGTACTTAACTACATCCTGCAATACGCCAGGCAGGCTGCCGGTGGTCATAGCACGTTTGAACAGCTCAGTGTCGTCCATGGTGTACGCATTGCTTACGCCAGCGCGACTCAGCATATCAATGGCCATGTTACGCATAGACATATGACGCAGTCGGTCTGCGCCGTCGTGCGGCTTGGCTACATTTACACCATGACGCATCAGGATAGCATCCACATAAACGCCGCGCATCTCTTTGCTGCGGTCTTCACCAACATCATAGCGGGCGCTAGGCACAGGCTTATTCCGTTTGCCTAAGATTTCCAGTAATTCGCGATTAATGGTGGTGATGTCTAATCCGCCATCAATCCACTGCTGACGCCGTTCTTCGTCAACATTAAATTTGCGGCACAGGTCTTCAATAGCCGCGCAGCGTTCGCGTTCTGCCTTGACAGCAGCAGCACGGATTTCCGCTTCATTCGGAGCGTTCTTTTCTTTCTCTTCCATGTTTTCCTCTCTTTCTTCTTGAGCCTCGTGTGGCTCCACGTCGTCAGCGTTGAAGGGCAGGGAACGCCCTACGCCAACAGTTCCATCAGCAGGCACGGTGACAATACTGATTTCAAAAACTTCCCATCTGGTCGCAATCCAGGCAGGTCCCTCTATGCCATCATCAGTGGTTGCGCCTTTTTCGACGACATCCCATTGCATGACGCGATAGCCAACTGATACACCATTCAAAAAACCATCACGCACAAGGCCCATGATTTCTTGAGCCTTTTCGGTGCCGGCAAATTCGATGGTGGCCATAGCTCGACCGTTTTCGGTCCAAATTTTTGTCGGTTTACCAATGACAATATCTCTTTCGTGGTTATACAAGATAGGCATAACGCCATCTGCAAAGCGCTGCGTATCCATAGCCTCGTCGGTGCAGCGTAAAATTTCCTTGTCGCCCAACCAGTCGAGGCAAGGCGTCTCACTGGCGAAAGATAAGGTGACTGTTTTATTCTCTTCGTCAAATCCTTCCAGCTTAGCACTGCGTTGACGAGGCATGTTCATGCGCTTTTGCAAATCACTTTCGTTTTGACTCGCCATCGTCATCATCTCCTTTCATAGTAGTGTCCAGAGCTTCTCTTACCAAGCCAAGCTCCTTTGTTTTCTCCAATTCAACGGCAAGCTGGTTGATTTCTTCTTCCCAGTCCTTGCCCTTTTTAGCATAAATATCCTTTAATGTAATCTGTCCCGTCGCCAGCATCACCTGATTGGCCTGCGCTTCCTTTAGCGGATCAATCCACGGCAATCCCTGGCCAATAAATTCGTGCTTGAGGTATTTTTGGCGGTTGGCCATAAAATCCTTTGGTGCGTGAGGTAATCGTCCAGCCAGATAAGCAGCCGTAACCACATCTTCCAGTACGAAATTCAAAAAATGCTCAATGATAAACTGCTGCTCGCCCTCAAACACCTTCCAGTCTTCCAGCAGATTTTGTCTAGCGCTGGAATAATTGACCATAGACACGTCGCGCGTCATCATCTCGTATGAAAGATTATGTCCGGCGCCAATGCGCCTATTGATTGACAGGTTGAAATCTGCAAGCTCACTGCTTTGACCAGCCGGCACAAGAGTTTTTACGTCTTGTCCTGGGTCGAGGTACTTGATTGAGCCTGCGTCAATACGCTGGTTAGTCTTATTATCCTTCGCCTGCTGCTGTTGCATAATAGAGCGGCCAATGCTGGCCGCCGCATCCTTCTGCGTTGTGATAAACACAGCAACAGCCGCGTTAATTTTTTGCTTAAAGGATACTGCGTTGAAAAACTCCTCTAAATCGCGGATTTCGTCCAGCGCACGTACCAGCGGCGTGATTTCGCGTACCTCGCTAGGCCGTGTTTTGTCAGCCAGGTAGAAAACTCGCTCAGCAGGTACCTTTTCCACCTCTGGCGTAGAGGTAATGTCTACCGTCGCCTTTTCCAGAAAATAGCTTAGCGGCCTACCATACTCGTTTACCTCGATGCCGCCAATGATAGGGTTTCCGGCTGCGCTCTTAATAGAGCCGTCGCCGCGGATATTATCCACTTCCATCAGCTGCAGACGATAAGGAATAGCACTGCTCTTGTCAGTGACGCGCAGGGCGAGGATGCCGCCATCGACAATGCGTCTACGGACTATAAGCTTCAGGATTTCTGTCATACAGAAGCGACCTGTAACGTCGCAGTTACCCGGCCTGCACCATTCTGCCCACAAATTCTCGACCTCATTGTTCCAGTCTGCATCGTCAGTGCGTACCTGCAGGTTGAAGCCTTTGCCGACAACATTGCGCTCAAAGGCATTGAGGATGCTGTTTACCAGCTCCGAATTTCTTTCGAGATGACGGGCCTTGCTTCTGGCTAAATCTCTGCTCGGAGCATTGATGGCCTCGCCCTTGCCGTCAGTCGGCAGCCAATCGGAGCTATTGCGCCACGTAGGTACGCTTTCGTAAGCAGATGTCAGCCTCATATTCAGGCGATTCATGGCGCGTCTCGCCGCCCAACCGGGTGCGAATACGCCAATAACCCTATCTATCCCTACGGATAAACGCTCTAGCGTAGTAGGATTCCTTTGTCTTTGCATAATTATCACCCCCTTCCAACAAAATTCACCTTGGTTCCCCAGCTGTCGCCAGAAGAACGATAACAGTCAGCTATCTGCTTCTCAATGGCTGCTCTTTCAGCACGCAGCTCGCTAAGGCTGGCATGTTCTACCCTGCCATTGCGTGTCTGAACAAGCTGACCTGTACGCATGATGTTGCTGATAGCTGCGTCAACCTCAATTTTCTGACGCTCAAGCTCTTCGATGGTAATCATGTCTTGTCTCCTCTCTAAATCTTGAATTGCGGCTCCGGAATAACCATCTCGCCTGCCTGCTGTTCCGGTTCTGCCTGTACGACGGGCGCAGAATCGATAATCATATCCTGAAGCGCACGCATGTTGACTAAATCCGCCATAGCAAAGGCGTATACAGAGCAGTCAAGCAAATGGTTTTGCTTTGCGCTTGTCTTTTTTACCCAATGCTCGTGACCTTTATCGTCAATGATACGGTGTTCGGCCGTAATCTGCTCAGCAAACTCCAAATCGCAGTCCTTGTTCAGCATCCAGCTGCCGCGGCCTATTGGATTCTCCAGACGCTGAGCTATTTCGTTTTTGTATTGGTCCGTATTTACTATCCACAGCTGCAGAGGCATACGTCCTGGCATCTTTGGCTCAATGTTCGATGGCCTTAAATATGCTGCCATCTGCGTAGAGGAGCCCTTGACCGGAAACGCAACTCCCTGATGTCGCCAGCAATAGTCATAGACTTCTTCTGTGCGATAGCCTGTATCAATGCCGTAGATGCAGACCTGGTACGGCGTTACGCCATCTTCTCCCTTCCAGGTCGTATCCATGATTTGCTCCAGTTCATCCCAATTCAGCGCCTTGCCATAAGCCAGCGTCTGGCATGTTGTTCCCGGTCCCCAGCAGTCAATTTTCCAGTACATGTAGCCTTTTTGTACGTCAACGCCGCCAGTAAGCAGCTGGCACCACTCAGGTACGACGTACATCGGGCACTCTGTTTTGTGCTGGATAACGATATCTGCATCCATAACCGCCGATTTGCTTTCCCATGGCTCACCTAACCAGGAATTGACGAAGTTCATCAAAAGCAGCGGATCGTTTTTAGAGCGGACAAACTCCGCCGCCATCTTGCCAAAGGTTACCCACGGGCTATATAAAGAATTTAGGCCATAGTCAACACTGCGCGGCTGTCCTTCGCATTCATTGAGCGGAAACCAGCGCCCGCCCAGCAGCATATCAGGCTTATCCTTGTCGGTTATATGCTCGTGACAATGGCAGCACTCGTAATAAGCATTGTGCTCAACAACCGTCGCAGGCTGATGCGCGTCAAATTTGACGTATTTCCATGCCAAAGGCTGCATTTCGCCGCAGAACGGGCAGGGAACACGATACTCATAGCGCACATCTGCGCTCTCGTAAAGCTTGAAGATGTGCCCGGTTTTGAGCGTCGGCGTGGACCAGAAGAACATTTTTTTCTTGCCTGCCCAGTTTTTTGTACGTTCCTCAGCGAGCTTCAAAGGAGAAGCCTCTTTACCCGACATTTTCGGGAATTTATCAATTTCGTCTAAGACGATAACCGGCACAGACCATGAAGCGAGGTCTGTCGGTGACTGTGCTGAGCCAAATTTGCAGAAGCCACCGGCATAACGCAGCATGGCGTTCTTACTGTTTCCAGCCGCATATTTTCCCTTAAAGCATTCGTTGCCTATGAGCACCTTCTGCAGACGGTCCTGTGAAAAATCTTCCATGGCATCCTTGTTAGGAAGCACATACATGACGCGACACGGAGCCTGCGCTATGATGTAACCTAAGATGTTGATGCCACACTCTGTGCCACCGACCTGCGTAGGCTTCAGGAAGGTTATCTGCTCCACGCCATCACTATTAAGTGAGTCCATGATGTCGACCAGATAAGGTACAAGCTCATTACGCCACAAGCCAGGTCGCGAGGTTTCGTTCTTGCCCATGTAGCGGTATTGAGCTGCCCACTCAGATACAGTCATAGGCTCCTCCGGCGCCAACGCCAGCAGAGTCTTATTTATTGTGTTTTCGAGGACGTCCTCTTGTTTTTTTCTTATCGCCGCCAGACTTTCCAGCATCTCGCTGCTCAGTGAGTTTTCCTCTGTTTCTTGCGGCATCATTGAGGGCTGCTCTGACATAACCATCTATAAGCCTCCTTATCTGCGGCGCGAGCTCCGGGAATTGCGTGTAGGTCTCCATCATGATATGGTCCGCAATGGCCATCATGGAAACCTTCAAGTTCTGGAACACGTCCGTTAGTCCTTCTTCGACCACCGATATCTCAATAAGCTTGCCGGTGCGGACCTTCAGGTCCTGCTCAGCAATCGCCGCTTTCGCAGCCTTGTATCTGATATCAGCTTCGGTCTTGCGTGCTTCTCGCGTTCCGTTGGCCGCCGGAGTCTTCTGCTCACGCTTCCAGCTGATGACCGCCGCCAAATCATACCAGCCACGTTTTTCTTTTGGGCATCCGGCCCGCTCCCACTCTCCGAGCGTTTTGGTCGAAACTCCCATCATGAGGGCAGCTTTGGATGTCGACAAAAGCAGACGGTCATCGGCGGTGATTTGATACCATTTTTGATTCTTCTCAGCCGCCTGCTGATTCATACATTACCACCCCCATTTTTTTGAATTTTTTACAACGGTTTCGCCGCGCGATGCCCGACCACCGCATAGGGACGCTGCCAAGGAAGTACCTTGGCAGCGTCCGTGTTGAGTGGACAAGTTTTTCACCTTTAGAATGAAAGTAAAGTTTCTTTTCCAGTTTGCACTTTGTTTTTTCTGTGCGCACATCAGCAGTTCGAAAGACGTTGGCATAATTATTACGTTGATGCCGGTGTATTTTTCGACAGCTCAAGGTAATAATCGGGGCATAAAAATAGCAGCTCTTTCAAGCTGCCTGCGCTGATGTTTTTTTAGTTAGTTTTTGGGTATAGAAAAGGCCGGAGTTTTTTCACTCCGGCCTTGCGGCTCACGTTGTTATTTTGTTGCGTTTTTGAGTATGAAGCGAATAACCAGATAACCGAACAACAGCTTGCCACCCATTTGCGTGCTAAGCAGCCCGCTGTAAATAGTGAGCGCCAGAAAACCTGCTGCAAGTACATCTGTTGCTTTAACGACGTCTTTCATGTTCTTACCTCGCTTTCGCTATTATACATTATAGCACAGGTTAATAGTGCACTTCTATGCACTTTTGCCAACTTTAATCAAGTTTAGTGGTTTTTTTGTACTTTCCCTCAGCCAAATCGCTTAAAGCCTGCTCGCATTCTTCTTTCGATACATGCTTTACCAATCTGGCAAACTCACGAATCAGTTCCCATTCATCAGGGAACGCTCTCAGCTGGTGCTGCGGACGCTGAACGCTGACTTCCTTTTTTGTTCCCACCGGTCTCCCAGCTCCGGCACGTTTACCGCCCCAGGTATTTTTTACTTCTTCCGTTTTCATGTTATCACCTCTTTAAAATCTTAATTAATACAAACAATGCAGCTACTAATCCAATCAAAGACAGGATAAATTGAAATTCTTGCATACCATCAACTACTATGTTACAATTTAGTTACCGCCCTAGGGCGGGGAGAGCTTGCGCTCTCCTTAATCTTATTTCTTGTGGATGAGCTCGTATACTATCACGGCCATGATTAGTTCTCTGAGCGAGTCCACAAGATTTGTTATGTCTTGTAACATTTCGTTTTCACCTCCTTGCTGTAATTATATTATACTACATCTTGATTATTTTGTCAATGCTTTTATGAATTGTTTTTCATTTTTTCTTCTAAAAATTAAACCTCAAGCTACGATTTTGTAGCTTGAGGTTTTTACTTTATTTATGTTTAGCTTTGATAATCATCTCTAGTGCCTTGCTATGCAGCTTATGCATTCCACGCCAGCTGTAATTAAGTGCAATCATAATCTGTTCCCATTTCTGGTAATTCAAATACCTGCGCTGCATCACAAGTCGCATTGGTCCCATCGGCAGCAGCGCAACTAAAGCCCGAACTTCTGCCAGCTGGGCGCACAGCTCATTGCAGCACTCTGCAATAATCTTTTCCTGCTCAATTATTTTCGCTACGGAATTTTCCAGCTTTTGGGCATTGCCACTACCGCCGCCAGGCGATTGGCTATAAGCAGGCGTTACCTTCTGCGCAAGGTTGCGCAGCTCCTGCAGCTTATCCAGCTCTCCCTCCAATGTGCGCTGAGCATACATAGCGCCTTTCAGCTTTTCTTTTAGTTCTTCTTTAGTCATACGTTGCCCTCCTGCCGGTTTTGATAATCTGCATGCAAACTTAAAAATTTATTATGGGTATTTTCCTAGGGTTTTATATTCTTAGAGGTTAATTTTTGCTTTTTAATCGTCTTTCACATATACGCATACCTCTAGCCTAGGCCGCTTTCTGTCAACGGAAAAATCCATATCACGCACGAGCACCATCTTGTCATCAAGATACACTGCACCCTCTAAGGCATCACAAAGCAGCTTATGCGTATTGTTCATATCGCGCCGCCGGCCGTCTGGCCAGAAGGCAACTACTTCCAGCACAATCTTTTCTTCCGGTTCAGGC